>Ga0181596_10000141_pt1 | contig 71916 bp, 60 predicted proteins | sample 041ome_6_FD_148655 | JGI IMG/M metagenome (GOLD analysis project Ga0181596, IMG submission 148655) | Coastal salt marsh microbial communities from the Groves Creek Marsh, Skidaway Island, Georgia - 041402US metaG (spades assembly) | ecosystem: Environmental > Aquatic > Marine > Intertidal zone... | reverse complement strand
TGGATAGACAGTTACGAAACCAAAATTACCCTGTTATTTATCTTCTTGATTATGGTTTCTTTAGTTTGGTTTTTCAATACGTCCAAATTAAAAAAGGGATACGAAAAACAGTTGCAGCTGATGGGTGCCGCCTTGTCCAAACATCTGAAACAATCTGATGATGAGGACATAGAGAAAGCCCCTATGCCCGATCAACAGGCCACTTTTGAAGCGACAACGCAGTTGGACACCATCATCCAAAGTTCCCTTTTGGAGTATCAAAAGAAAAAAGATAAACATATTATTACCAAAGGGATTGTTCAATTCAATCATGTGATCAACAAAACTTCCAAAGATGACCTTGTACCTTTGATTGAAGGTTCCAACAACGGACTATTTCTCCGCTTTACAGAAGTGATTCTTGATCTTAAAATGGATTGTTCCTTTTACAACCAATTGATTCTTTTATTTTGCAAGCCCGGTATGCCGGCTTATCTGGATCAGGTGTATGCAGGTTCGGAATACGCTGCTTTGGAAAAATTGATTGCTTCGGCTTCAATTTTAAATATTGATCTCAACTATAAGTTACACCATTTAGATATGGTGCTTTTGCGTCTGAAAGTATTGTATTATAACAAATTATTGCTCTTAAAAAAAGAGGCTTTTTTAGAGCAAATCAAAAAAGAAAGTCAAGAATATTACTTGGACATTCTTACACGCTTGTCTTTCTCTAATGTTAAAGAGGAGCAAAAACTAATTTTTATTTTTAAAGATTTGTTCAGTAATGGAATCAATGAATATTGCATGGTCACCAATTTGATAAATAACCTCAAAATAGACCCTGAGTTTAAATCGTTGACCAATTTACTCTTCTTGGAATCGGAATACAAAATGAAGGTTGTTTTTGTATTGTTGGGGATCAAATACAATAGTGATTTTGTATCCAACATTCGCAAGTTGATTTTTGAAGGAACCAGCGAAATGCGGATGATTGGTATTGAAATGTTGGAAAACAATTTGGATCAAGACGATTTAAGAATCTTATCTCCCATCCTTCGATATGATGATCCTGCCACGCTGCTAAAAAAGGTAGAAAGCGAATTTCCTCAGCCCATCTATGACATCAAACAAACGCTAACGGCGATCCTCTTTTATTATAAAAATCGACTCTCCATACTCACCGTAAATTTGGCTTTGAAATTTATTAAATCTCTAGATGTCGAATTAAATGAAGATAAAATTGTTTCCCTTTGTTATACCAACGATCCGATACTATCTACAAGTGCACGCGCTCTTTTACCGACCTCAAAGGAATCGGTAAAGGAAAAAATGTCGATCTCCACAAGAGTGGATTATTTTTCTTCCATCGCAACGAATATAGAGACCATTGTTTCGGGTTTTATTGCCTTAAAATACCCGATTCAAAAATTCAAAATTTTGACCATGAATTTAAATGCCAATTTTGAAGTGAATGAAGGATTGAAGGAATGGGTCGATTGACCTAATCTTTTTCGAAAGTTTTACCGTCCTTATTCAATTCTCTGCGGATTCCCATCAATAGGATTTGAAGATTGACTTCACAATTCTTTTCTTTGGCGATTAACCAAGCATATTGGATGATGTTTTTTATGGATCCTCCGCTTAGTTCATATTTATTTGCAAGTTGCTTCAATTCCTCAGCACTGATTTTTGTAATGCCCTCAAGGGCCTTTTCCCACAACTGTTTGCGTTGCGCCGGACTCGGAATGGCGTAATATACCATGGATTGAATACGTCTGGAAAATGCGATATCAATATTGGGTTTTAGGTTGGTGGCCATGATGATGAGTCCTTTGTAGTTTTCAACCCGTTGAAGCAAATAGGCCGTCTCTTGGTTGGCATATTTGTCTTTGGAGTCGCTCACGGCAGTTCGTTTGGAAAAAAGGGATTCTGCTTCGTCAAAAAACAAGATCCAATTTTTGTTTTCCGCCACATCAAAGATGCTTCCCAAATTCTTCTCCGTCTCACCGATATATTTCGAAACAACTTGCGAAAGATCGACCCGATAAACATCGAGCTTATTTTTTTTCCCGAGTAGACTGGCCGTTAGGGTTTTTCCTGTTCCCGGAGTCCCATAAAACAAACATTTATAACCTTTATTTATTTTTTTTTCGAGGAGTTTGGAGTTGGCAATTTCTTCTTTATGCTTGAGCCAAGTATCAATGATTTTGATCTCGTCTCGGATGGAATCTTCCAACACCAAGTCTTCCCAATCCAAAGGAGTTTCGATCAAACTGGCGGGGAATCTACTGGTATACGAAGGTCTGAAATCCTTTCCTAAAGTAATACGCATCAAAAACTCATCCCCAATACTTAGGGTGCTGTCCAGAATGGTTCCTTGCTCACTCAATTGAAGGGAAATAATATTTTTAGTTCTAAAAAAATGATCGTTTTCAAAGAGGGATTGCAATTCCAAAGTTGGTAATAATTCTCCTTGAAATAATAAGAAAGCGATGGTTCTAAGAGTAGGAACAAAGGCATTGGAGATGGGGTCTTTTTTTCCGCCAAATTCCGTAAAGGGGCGTCCCAAAACCTTGTTTTTTATCTGTAGCCGATCAAAGATCTCTGGTTTAAAAAGATGCGCCAAAGCCAACGCAACCAATATGCGTTCTGTGAAAGTATCCAACTCTTCTTTGATAAACAATGCGTAATTGCTGGGGTCGTTTTCCAAATCCGGCGGATTGATCTGCAAGGGTTGAATTTCGGTAATTTCAGGGTCAAAGAATTGATTTAATCGCTGATCGATAATGTCAGACAGCCACTCCATTTCATGGTTGAAAGTATTGGTGTTCTCTTGTGATAAGGTTGAATACATATCTTTTTTTTAATTCCATTCCACCAAAAGGCGATACTTCATAAACACATTTTGAACCATGGTAATGTTCCAAGGCAAGGTGTCCAAAAGCATGTCAAAAGGTTTTTTCTTAACAATCAGGGTATAATCTTTATTGGTTTTGCGAATCAATCCTTCTCTTCTCAAAAAGGATTCTCTAAGTCCCTCTGTACTCGTATTTCCAATTTTCTCCCAGTTTTGGACCACACCCTTTAAAAGCGACTCGCAAAATTCTTTTTCAAAATCTTCTAGGCGTCGGCTCACATCTACAAAGTGATTGACATCTACTCCGCAAATCAATTTGTTTAAAATTAATTCATTTTCATCAAAATCTTCATTTCCAGTACACAAATATTGTGTGAGTAGGATGGCCTTTTGCACGGCATCGTCGTCTTTAAAAAGTTTGTTGGAAAGCAAGTCCAATTTGTCAAAAAGGCGATACAAAAAGGGCCATACAATTATCAGTCCTGCATTTTGAACATACATGGTTTCTGTATCATCCACCACTATCGCCTCGGTTTTTTCTTCTTTTACACTGCTACTGACCGAGGTTCGGGTCGCTTTTTCAAAATAAGATTTAAGATTTTCCAGCAGTTGAAGTTCTTCTACTTTGTTGAGTTCTTTCATTAAAGGAATTAACTCATCAAAAAAACGGTCTTGGGTATAATCGGTCTTGACAAAAATTTCAGCAACAATTTTCTGCAAAATCCGACCGGGATTATCAATGATTAAACTGTTGGATGCCCAATACTGTAGCAGCATCAACACCAAACTTTCAGTGTTGGTAAGTCCCAAGGTTTTGATGAGGTTCATTCCCATATATTTTTCCAAAACGGTCTCTAACATCCGTAGGGATTCCAAAAGCGCTGGATGGATGAGTTGCAGTGCATTTTCTTTACTTCCGGCTGGATAGAGACTTAAAAATAGATTGCGTTGTACTGAGCCGGCACTCCAGCGATGGAGCCTTTTTTTGAATTTCAGGGGTGTTTTTTTGAGTGCCTCCAAAAGCAATTGATAAAGTTCAGAGGGGCTGTAATTTTGAAAATTGATTTCTACAGAGCCAAATTCGATATAATATTCGATGATCTGAAGTGGACTAAAAACAGTCGTTGTAGAACTTGTTTCTACACTTTCTATAATTAACTTTTGATCCTTTATGTCAATCATTTTTCCGATCAAACTGTCGGTTTTGATAACTCCCTGTTCAAAATCTTTTTTCAGCGCAGCAACGATTGTTTCAAACAATGGAAGGCTTGTTTTTTTTAAAAACAATAATATTTCGGTTACGCCTTGTGATTTCTGCCCCCCTACAACGAATTTTTGATAGCTGGTTTCTAGGATTTCAAAATAAAGGGTATCGCTAATTTTTTTCTCTTTAAGGGATTTGAAAAGGAGGGTGTTAAAGGCAAGCAATGACGCCTCTTTGGAAAAATATTGGGTTTTCAAATATCGTTCAAAAGTGGATCGTGTGAGTAAATCAATAAGCCGTTCCATTTTGACACTTGTAATAATTTGTTCCTCCAAAATGGAACCTAGTGCTTCTTTATTTTGGTTTAAAAAAGCACGCATTTGAGCAAGGATTTCTTTTTTATAAATATTCAAATGAAAGGGAATCACTCCCCGTTCCAAATAATAAGTAACCAATGTTTTACTTTCCTCTTTGCTGAGTGTTGGATCTTTTTCCAGTCCTATCATTTTGCCGGCAATCGGGAAAATACTACTCAAGCTGGTCAACAGACTTTTCCGACTGATGCTGATGTCTTTTGCGATTTGTTCGTGCAAGCGCTCGATAATGACAACAGGATTTGAAATCTTCCACAAATTTTCTTGAATTATCAGACGGAACAAAACCGCCTGATTGCTTGCCGAGGGCGAAAGCTGTTGTGCTTCTAAAAGTGTGAGCAAACGATTAAATAGGCTACCGATGGAAGGAGTCGGTTTTGTACGTTGGAGTAGATTTAACAATTTTTCTTGAAATACTAAGGGCTCCATCAGCAGTTCTTTAACTAAAACCGTTTTGATTGTTTCTTCGGAAAAAAGTTGTTCCAAATACAAGGTGTCGAGCGTTTTAATTTTTGATTTGACAAAAGTAACGGCATCTTCCAAATCAAAGATTTCTGTTCTTGACCAATGAGGTTGCTTTCCAAACTTTAAAAAATGGAAGGTCAAATCTTTTAAATAGATGGCTTCTTTAGATTTTTTGTTGACCCCTTCGTACAAGCCTCGATCTCGAAACAAGGCAAACGCTTCTACCACCTTTTTTTCTATGGCTGCTGTGGGAGTTCTTTGACTCAATTGGAGCATATTTCTCAAATCCAAATAGCGTTCTTTTGAAAGCAAGTACACAAAATCCAACGCAAATTCTTCTATGGTGAAATGCTTGTAGGTTTGAATTGCAGGGAGTCGCTGGAGAAGAAAAGTACGTACCAAAACAGCAAAAGTGTCTGTAGCCAAAGAGGAATACCTATAGTTGGTTTGCAAGTCGATGAGGGTTTGCTCCACTTGAAAAGCGGTCGTATTGATTTGCTGAACCCTTTTTTTAAAACTCGAAGCATATTCATTTTTTAAGCTGAGTTCGGTGAAAGCCACCAAAATTTCATTGTCTTCAGAATAGGATTCCAAAAATTGCAGTAAGCTAGTCACACTTTTTAAAATGGAGTCCAGCGAATTTAAATCAAACTCGGCCGCTGTTTCGGAACTGTGCTCAGGTGTCGACGCAATATTGTTCTTTAGGGCGAGCATGAATTCAAAATCATCAATTTTATTTTTCGAAGAATCCACGCCTTGGTTCATAACATCTTTTTTCTTGAACTGATCCAAAATGTCTCGGATGGTTTTTTTATCGGCACTACTTCCACTAATTTTTAGACGGTCGAGTTCTTTTTTCATGGAAGGTTCATTAAAATAGGCGGGATCGTGCAGCACCAAATGTTGAATGATTTCATTGACAAAACTTCCCGGTGACAGTCGACTGCGTTGGGTCAATATAATTTTAAAGGCATAACGCTTTAGTTTGGGGGTCAAAGCGGTTCCTTTGGATTCGGGTAATAGGGCGATCATTTCGTTCAATAAATCAAAATAGTTGATGTTTTTATCGTTCGAAAGATGTGCAAGAATTTTGTTGAAAGTACTGTCTTCAATTTTCTCCAATAGGGCAGGATAGTACATCAGACGTTCAAATTGTGCCACCCCTTGACTGTTTTGGGTGATTAATTGAAGCAATAGCGTGTCCAGTTGGGTGACGTTTTTGATCACATTTTCCACCTTAATTTTCTTGCTGGCAGAAGCTTTTAAAATTTCAGACATCAGCAAATTCAGGACACGATGATCGGTGGCTTGAAAAGAAGATGTTTTGGAAAGTTGATCCAAAAGTGCTCCCATGGTGACTTCATACTTCATTTTCCCCGACTCGATCACACTGTTGATGAGCATAATGATGGTGAAATCAAAATCTTCTGCCGGACGATCTTTGGTTTTTTCAATGACAAACGCAGCCCATTTCCCCTTGTCTGCAAATCGCTTTTTGAATGCAGCATCCGTAAACATCGGTTCAAATAATTCGTATAAATATTGAAGGATTGATTTTTGAAAAAAACTGGGTTTCAGTTGGGGTTCTTTTTCGAACAATTTATTTATTTCTTCTACGGTATCCGGTCGAATGGAATCGGAATAGCGCAAGATAAAACGGTAATCAAAATTTGTTTTTTGAGCTTGCCCCTGAATATTTTCCAAAAGTACCGCCTGGAGATTGTTGGAACGGATTCCCGTTTCTTCAGCCATTTGCGTGATCAAGTGTGCTACAAGGACATCAAAATTTTCGGTAGTGGCAGCTTTAATCTGTCTTGCAATAAATTCTGAAAAAGCTTTTTCGTTTTTAAAAGCGTCTTTAAAACGACTCAGCTTTTGCAGGGGCTGGTAAGCTTTCTTTATAAAATTATAGAAGGATCGCTCAAAAAATGAAAAGTTAGACAGCTCTACTTGAAGATCCGTAAAACCCTGCTGTTCCTCGGTCTCGGGTACAAATAAGGCAAGCCATTTAAGGTCTAAAACCGTTGTAGCGTTTTGCTGTTGCTTGACAAAGGTAATCCGATCAATCCACGGCTGAGGATTCGTATTCAGTATTTTTCCCAAGTCGCTAAACACCTGTTGAATGAGGGTGTTAAAGTTTTCTGTAGAAGCTTTTTTTAGGAGTGTGGCGATTTGTTTTGCAAAGTTTTGTTGGGAAGAAAATTGTTTCGCAAAAACGGTATTTTTATTGAATTCCGGAAACTGTTCTACGATAAATGCAGCCATTTGTTTTTGGTAGGGATTTAATCCTTGGCTTTCAAATTCGTTTTGCAAGCTTCTTTCCAATTGTTGTCGTCGTTCTTCGCTAGGGTCGTAGGCAATTGTATTTTGGATTTGTCGACTGGGATTCAATTGATCCAGTTCACTTCCCATTTTTTGTATTAAAGCCACAACATCTTTAGTTTTTTCTTCGGCAAGACGTGCTGTAATATATTGGGTAAACTCCGTTTCAGATTCAAAGAAATATTTTTGTTGCTTCGATTTTTTATAACTCTGAATAAGGTGTGCGGCAACTTCTAGTTGTTGCTTGTTTAAGTTAAACGCTTTTAATGTCAGCTGTGTTTTTTTGTCTAATTTTTTAAAATAAGACTGTTGCCCATCAAAGGCGGGTTGAGTAGCGTCAGAAAAACGACTTGTTGCTTGTTCTAAGTTTTGATTTAATTTTCGGAGCGCAGTAGGATAGTCCATTAATTTTTCCTCTTTAAGGAACGCACCAACGAAGGTCATAAATGCCGTTTCGGAAGCAAAAAACCGCTCATAGGTTTGGGGATGTTCTCTGTAGATACGGATAAAGCCGGAGAGCATATTTTTTTGTTCTGGCTTCAGGTTCAAGGCGTTTAGGTTATTTTGTAACCGTTGAGGCAGCGATTTAAATTCAGCGGCATTGCTTGTTGCGGTTGCCGTTGCGATCAATGCCGTTTCATCGCTCTTGATCAATTCGCCATATTCCTCAAAATCATCCTGCTTTGCAAGTTTAGAAAGTTCTTGTTTGAGTAGGGATAAAAAAGAAAAATCGATAGCTTTTTTCTCTTTTTCATCTTCAATTTGGCGCATCATAAAAGCCATGAAAAATGTTTTTTTCATCCTCGATTGCGCTTCCATTGTATCGATGAATCGTTCCAAAATGCCCTCTAAATGCTCACTTTTCCCTTGTTGGACAAAACGGACTACAAATTCCAACCACTTCGTAGGCGACGAAAAAAAGGACGCCATTTGTTGCTGTCGCTGCAAGGGCAAAAAACGCATAAACAGATATTCGACCAAATGCTTTTGAAAATAGGTGAGGGGATAGGACGAGATGTACTGTTGTATGTTTTGCGAAATTGCGGCTTTGGTTTGTCCCGCTTCCCAACTTATGAAGGGGGATACCTTTTTTTCGCTTTCCAAATAGGGTGTAGGAAGTGCATCTATACTGTAGTAAGTCCCCATTTTTTGGTTGATGGTCCGAATATATTCGGACTGTAGTATTTCTTGTATGGCTTTGCCGGGAGCCTTTTGTAGAACACTATCGTGAAGCATCACCACGAATTCCTCTTGCTTTAATCCATATTGCTGTGCTATTGCATCGATAAAAGCTCGTACAAATGCCTTAGTGGATTGTGTCGGGAGTTTCTTTTTTAAAAAAATCAAAATTCCCAATTGGCGTATAGAAACCCCTTGAATTTTTGACGGTTTTTTTCCTAAGGCTTTAACGAAATTAGAGGCCTGAAAATAGTCCATCAATTGGATGGCGGTTTTGGTGAGGTTCTTTGGCAATAAGCCTTCAATGAGTTGTTGTTGTCCTCGGGAACTTAATATTTTTAAGAAGCGTCCTAATTTGATTGGAGACTCAAAAAATGTATCCTTACTTAAGTAGTGGAGTAATTGCTTAGGGGTGCTTTGCAATTGGAATTCCAATGCTTTGCTAAGTTCCGGCAAGTCCGGAAAGGGGAGCGAACGGCTTGTAGCTCCAGTCTCTAAATATTCGATCAAACGCGCCGCTATCGTTTCATTGGAAGAAGACTGCGCTTTTACCGCTTTTTCAAATTTTGGAAAGCCCCCTTCAAAGAAGCTTCTAATTTGAGCATCAATCAACGTATTCTTATTTTTTAAAAGGGATTTCACCTCTGAAAAAACATAGCGGACATCCCATTCAAATTTCTCGGACAAAGCCGTAAAAACTTCTAAGAAAATAGCTTTTTGATTGGGATTGTTGTGATGGCTTTTGAGCATAAAATATTCCAGCGCTCTGCGGTCAAAAGACGCTTGGGTGAAATTTCCCAAATGCGAAAAAAGAAACTCAAAGAATTGAATCAGTGTTTGGGAGTACGCATAATTTTGTTGGAATATATGCCGCCAAAAGGGAATCATTTTTTGTGCTGTAAGACTGTCAACAAGTCGGAAGTAAGCACTTTTATTTTGGATAATTTTATTGATTAAATCCCGAGTGAATTGGGGTTTGAGTGTTTTCGGATTTTGAAAAAGATTTAAAAAGGAATCCTTGTCCGACCACCACGGGAACCGTCCTTTTTGAACATAATACAGTATTCCCTCTGCGCCTCTGTCTGAAACTTGTGCATCACCGCTTTGAATTTGTTCTTGGATGGCGTTTTGAAGTGATTTTTTAATGGATTGCTCTATTAAATCCAATCGTTTGGAAACAATTGCTCCAACATTTATTTCAATACGGTCAAACACATAAGATTCTTTGAGATTCATTTGTTGAATCACCGAATCAATAAGGGGTTCTAATTTGTACTCATTAAAACTGATTAATTCATCGCTGATGGTGTGAAATGTCTCTTGATCAGGAATTTCAATATCAAAATTTACGTTTTTAATTTTGACACGATTGTCCATTTATACGAAGGGTTTGTATCCTTTGAGTAGTTGAATCAGTTGAAGTGAAAAAGTATCTGAAAGATCATTGTCTTGATTTTTCTTGGCATTTAACCAATTGAAGAAAGTATCTTCAAAAATAGCCATCCGATTGACCTCTAAAAAGTACATATCGTAGGTGATATGGGCGGGAATAAAGGTGTCGATATAATCTTTTACCAAAGCCGTAAATTCACTGTTTTGAACCCGAAACGGCCAATCTGGAAATACCAAACTGATGTGGTTGGAGTATTTAAAATCGGTGGGGAATTCATGACTGTGACCATCGTCAATTTTGATGGCTGAAAAGTCATCTAAATTGGCTTTTAGGCTTCTTTTTTCACTAAAAAACGCCACTAATTTTTTGATCTCGCTTTTTACTCCCGCTTTTGAATACAAGGGATTGGCAGACTTAAACACGGGCTGTCCCAACACATCAAAAATAATGATGTTGAAGTATTTTTTGTCTTTGATTTCTTCTACCGAATAATTGTCGGGATTGGAGGCAATGATATAAACATCATCTCTCCGATCGCGTTGGTCTTCAAACTCTCCAGAACGGTGACTGATCAAACTCTCTTTTCCGTCTTCATAGTAAAAAGTAGTGGAATAGTTGGTTGATATCAAAGGGCGTAATAAAATGTGCTCGATTTGAAAAAAGCCTTCACAGGAAATGTTAAATTCTTGGAATCTCGCAATGGTGACATCCCTTTTTTCGATACATTCCGCACGACTCTCGGCTTCAAATATTTTGGTAGGATGATTTTGGTTCGGGGTATTGTATAGCAAATTATAAACGGTTCCTTTTTTCTCTTTGGAAGGAACAATCCGATAATTCTTACTTCTATGCGCAAACAAAAACAAAGACCTAAACGCAGCCTTGTTCTGACAATGAAAGTTTAATTCATCTTGCTCATAGGGACGACTTAGTCCTTCCACCGTGATCACCGGTCCCCCTTCCACTTTTAATTCCATCGTTTCCCAGCGATCCTTATCGTTGGAGCTTTGATAGGAATCCAAAAGGGGGGCAACCAAAGATTTTATTTGCTGTTCTTTGATCCCGAGCAAAAACTTCAATCGTTTCTCAAAACCAGAGCTGTTGTCGGCCTCCCACGATTGGGCTTCATAATTAAATCCTTTGATTCGATTGTGTCCCAATTCGATGATGTTGGCAGCGTAGTCTATTTTAGTGTGGAGTGCTGTTTCTTTACAAAAGTCAGCATCTGCGTTTTCAAAAAGGGATTGCTGCAATTTCATCAAAATACTAGTGTCAAAATGCTCTCCAAAACGGGACAACAAATGATCGATAATTTGATTGCGTCGGGCAAAATAAGTAGCTCTCGATTCCGTCAATTGATGAACTGTTGAAAGATAGTTTTCTTTGGAATCTTGTTTGATCACCGTTGCAAAATCGGGGATGTCTTCTGGATATTGTTTAAAATAGGTGTGATGGATGGACTTGTCAATCGAAAAGATATTATTGATATTGGCCAGTTGACTCAAATGGTCGGCCATCAATTGTTCAAAAATTGCTAAATATCCCTTTAATTGTTTGGCTTGCGCTTTTCTTTTTTTGTTGGAACTGGAAGAGAGCTCATTTGTTTTTAATCCATAAAGCGAAGGTAATTCTTGCTGAATGGAGTAGTATTCTTCCAAATCAGCTTTCTTGAAACGACCTTCATAATCCAGTGCTTTTTTACTTCTTAGATTGGCGGTTTTGAATTGATTTTCCAAGGCCAAAGAGTCATAAAGTTGTGACAGGATGATGCTGTCTATTTCATAACGGTTTCTATTTCTGTAAAAAATAATTTTTTCACTGGCAAAAGCATAGTTGAGGATGTTCTTTTCGAGTGCTGGATAATGACTTTTTCCAAAGGAAATCAAATCGTCAAAAATTTTCACACCATTTTTGTACACTTCAATGCTATCAACACTGATGACCCCTTCAATATTTTCTATTACCTCTTTGATTTCATTGACATAAATCTCATTGGTTTTGGTTTGCATTTTGTTCAAATCCAAATATCCGGATTGTACAGCAGGTCCGGTATACAAGGCATTGTGATCATAGCCTTTTTTGAGCATTTCTTCTTCATCGTAAAAACGAATATCGGGATTGATCATTTGTTCGATCCGATGATAGATCGATGCCAAAATGGATTCACCCAACACAAAGGAGTCCAAGTTGATTTTTGCTGCAATACTGACCGTATCCTTTTTCAAGATTTTTATCGATTGAAAATCCGTTCCCAAGGATCGGTTTTCCATCAACAATGTTTTTACCTCGTTTTCAATAATCTGCACATCTTCATCGACGATGTCTTCTTTACATTGAATGGAAATATCATAAAGCCCTTGGAAACCGAATTTATTGTCCACTACCGGGCTGATCCAAGCATTTTTTATTTCTTCTACTTGGTCGATGATCAACCTTCTGTAGTCATTTGCAGTGAGGGGATTAGAAGGGAGAATTTTATTGGGAGGATAGAGCATATTGCTTTTTTCCAAATCTACGGTTCGTTCTTTGGTGAAAAGTAAATCCTCTAGGGGGAAATGATTGCGATATCCTAAATCAGTAACAGCATAGCACAACTGCTCCAAGAACGTAATTCCTGGATCGTGATAATTGTAGTCTGTCCACACTTCGCCCGAAAACTGCTGGATGAGTTTGATACCTTCAGCGAGCAAGAAGTCGAGTTGAAGACTTTCGCTTTGATAATCCGGATCGGAAAGTGATTTTGCTTTGATCATTTAAAAATGATTTTATTCGGTGTATAATTTTATGACATTGAATTTTATAGGGTAGGGTTCCCCTGTGCTTGTATCAATCCCATAGTGACGTCGTGTGCGAATTTGCAATTCATAATTGTGCATTGTTCCTTTCCAACGGAAATTGATCTTATTCAAAAAACTTCCATAATTCGCTACGGTAGCGTTGATTTTTGATCGAGAGGATTTTCCGCCAAAGGTGGACAGCGCAATGGCATGGGCTAGTGAATAACGACCACTACCGAGTTTTCCACGGATGTGAGCGGTGATTTCAAATCCATTCAAACCGTCCAATTCACTTACAATGGTATGCCAGTTACCATCTCCAGGAAGTGCTCCCATAAGATGGGTTCCCACTTTAGATTTGATTCCCACCACTCCATTGACATCCAAGTCAAAGCGCGGTTCGTTGGTATAGACGCCTATTTTCCCCTTATTGGTAAACTTTAATAGGGTAGTATCTTTTTGCGATTGCACAGACAAGCCCTCCACACCATCATGATCGATGTTCATGGTGAAGTCAGGATCTTTTTGAGTAGATTTTTTAAAAAATGAAATCAAACGGGAAGACATCCCCAAGGGATTGATTTTAAGACCGTGTTCGGGTTTGATGGCAATTCCATCGTCCACTACATTGAGCGATGAATCGATCAGATCAACAAAGTGTTTTTCGGTAGCAAATCCCCCTTTTTTAAAATAATTCTTTAATGTTTCACGATTGATGAGTGCCATGGTGCTTAAATTTTTATCTTAAAGGTTATTGATGTTTCATCCTCTTCGGTGGAGACTTCTTCGATATCGGTCATCCCAAATTCATTTCGAATTTCTCCCGAGGTGATAATAAAGTTTTGTTCGATGTTTAATTCGTTAAAATTGACCGGTTCTGGTGCACTGTATTCTTCTTTGTCAAGAATACTTATCTTGCCTTTTCGAGGAACCAATATGGATTCCGAGGTGCCTGTAACGATAAAATCCACATTGTTTTCATCACTGGCTGAGTCATAGGCAATTCGACCCCCATCTTCGGTATGTTTGATATGGATGATGGAGATGCCGGTTGTAAATCCAACATAAGGGCGGGACTTGATAAAATTAAAGATTTCCGATTTTTTTACCCTTCCACCCAAATTGATATTTTTGTCTTCGGAAGAAAACCACGGACAAATAAAGTCGAAGAAATCTTTGTTGAGTCGTTCCACTCCTTTTCCACCAGAGATGTTTGAAAATTTAACTTTTGCTTTAATCCAAATATCTTCAAAAATAGGATTGACCACTTCAATTTTGGCAAAGGGAGAAAGGGTGTTTAATAAAAAATCCTTCACTTCTTTCATGTCGGCGGGACTCAATTTTACTTCCTCAATATTTTGGTTATGACCGATTTTTTTGAGACAAAGCAATTTAATATTGGTCAAATCATTTTCGAAGGAAGCGTTTCCTTTGGAAAAACATTTGACGTGCGATAAGGTGTTGAATCGGCTCAAGACAAATCTTTCGATATCCCATTTGGTGACAGGTCTGGATTTGTGTCGCAGCAATTCGCTCACACGGGTGTAGTATTCTAATTTGGTTTCCACCCCCTTTCCCTCTGTGGTGGTGAAAGGTTGCACAAGAGCCAAAATTTCAGGAATGGGTGTTTCAAGGTTTTCAGCGCTGTTGGGGGGCAGATGAGGAGTTTCAGTACCCCAAGGAGAAATTTCTTCTTGTGCAGAAATCCCGTTGGTATAGATGGATTTTATAAGACTGAACTGATCCGCTTGGTTTTTAGAACAGGCTTTTATAAAATAGTGGTCGCTATTGTACAGGCGGTTATGATTCGAAATATCCTCTGGAATCCGCAATGAAATCACTCCGGTTTTCATCAAACTAATGGTTTCATCATAGATGATGTCACTGGCACTGAAGGATTTCCACCCATCATAACTGGAATATAACCATTCCACCTGATGACTGAATTTATAACTGGCATTTTCACTTTTTTTGATTTCAAAAAGCAAATTCAAATACTGCGGTGCTTGAATATTGTCCAATCCGATGACCAATTCGCCTTCATATTGAAAAGAAGGAATCAATTTAGCCTTCGAAACTCCCTTTTTGGAAAAGGTTTGTTCCACGCCTTGGGGAGCAAGTAGGAAAAAACCATTGTCCTCTTCGTAAATATTTTCGGACAAGGAGGTTTGACTAAAAAACAGCGAAGTTTTGGATTCATAATCCACCGAAATGTTTTGTGCCGCTGGCGAAAAGGGTTCGTTGGGCGGAATGACATTGATGCTTGCATCTTTTGCCTTGAGTTTTTTGGAGGATGCTTCTGCCACCGCTTCGTTATAAACCGTGGGATAGAGATCAAAACCAAATCCCATGGCAGGAGACATAAGTTCCAATTTTAAAAATCCAGTTTCTAGATTATTACTAAAGGCTTCCATGTCCTCGGCTCTCAGATGATAATTGGGCTTGAGTTTCATGGGTTGGGTGTCGACATTTTTAATCTTTCGATAGTTAGCCAAATTCCCCTCTTCGTCCTGTTCAAACAATTCAACTTGAAGGGGCTTGCTGCCTTTGCGTTCAAAACCAAAGTCGGAAAGTGCAGTCATTTGCATGACAAAACTTTGGTCGGTAATGTCGCGATGGTAGTTTTTATAAAATTCAGTCAAACTATTAAATTCGGCAGGAAGGTTGGTGTATTCCCATCCTATACTGAAACTTGAAATGGGTTTGCAAAACAATTCATGTGACCCAATTAAAATAGAGGCTCCCTTTTTTGGTGTTGCTCCCAAAATTTCAAATTCCCCATTGATATCAATTTCGCCTAAAGTGTTGAGGGCTTTAACATCTTTCAAATTTTTGACTTTGACATCAATATCAATTTTAAAAATCTCCATACCACTCAAAAACGAATAGCCGTTATAGAAATTTTCGTGATTGATTTCAAAGCGGAAAATGGGTTGCTGACTTTGAAGGTTTAATTGATGAATTTCTTCGGAATAGTTGTCAATTTCAGCTTCTTTTTTATCGAGGAAAATCCGTAATTGGATTTCACCCAAACTCCAATCTTGGGGATATTCTACTGCATACTCCCGAATCGGAATCCAACCCTCGGCATGGGTATATTCGATGTTGAAAATCGAAGCAAAAATTTCCTGAAAAATATCTTCTTCACTAAGTCCTCTAGAATTTGAAATGTCAATAATCAAATTCGATAGGTATTCTATGGAGTTCGAAGTGAAGTTGAAAACAAAATTTATTTCGCGATTACTTTTTCCAAGAACCAATAGGGGAGAGGCAATGGCAAAACCAATGGAGGCGTAGTCCATGGTGAGGTATTCTGTAGTTTTAAACAACTGTTCCTCTCCCAAGGAAGCAAATACTTTGTTGTTTTGGTTGAAGAGTTCCACTTCATCGGGAGTTGCGCAATGTTCTTTGAAAAAAATCCCTGAAACCAGTTTGTACCTTGAATTGTATTCAAATCGGTTGTTGCGACTCAAAAAATTGGTAATCAGTTTGGTGATGCTGATATTGTTCAGTGCAATTTCTTCTTGGGTCAGGTAAATGATGTTGGAACCGTCTTCATTTTGACCGGCAACAATGCGCTGATGGCTGTCCAAATTATAAACCTCAATATTTTCATCAATATCAATGGATAAAAACATTTTTTTAGGCAGCAACCCCATGGGGTTTTGATTGAGGATGTCATTGTAATAAAAATCCAAATGCTTTATGCTAATGGCGTTGATGTCATTTTGCAGATGCTGATAAATTTTCAAAAAGGCCAACATCAATCCGGTGTGCGCTTTGTGATTGCTGTTGTTTTCAATAGAATCCAAAAACAATTCTTTGGCTTTATTACGCAGTCCGAAAATAACCTTGTAAACGGGTGCATACAGCAGTATAAGTTTTTTAAGTCCGCTGCTCAAGGGCGATTGTGTGGGGTCGATATTTGAAAAAATATCTTCGGTCCCTATGTTTTTTATTTTCCACACCGATCCAAAGGAATCGAAGTTAAGCGTGATACCAAAATTGTAATCCGTATTGTCTTGAAGTGCGTTGAAATAGGAAACAAAAGTGTTGAAGGTGGGTGCAATTTTTTGTTGAATGGCAATTTCCAATTCCAATTCAATGGGGGAACTCTTTTGGGATAAATTGTTTTTTACGGCTGCCAAATACCAGTCATTAAGCGTGCTGAAATAGGTATATAGCAGTTCAAAAAATTGTTTGAAGATTTGTATTTTATCTTCTTGAGGTGAAAATTCGTCAAAATCTTTAATCAAACTGAGACGTAAATTGTCGTAATAAAATAAATCGTATTTAGAGATGACCGCCAATAAAAAAGATACGTCGGACATAAAAAAATCCTGCCAGTCTCCGTCTTCTTTGTTCTGAAGATTATAATATTTTAAATTCTGCGACAATTTTTGCACATATAAAATCAAGTCTTCCAAGGAGCGATCATCGACCTTGAAGTGTTCTGGATTTAAATACGTGATGATGTCTTTTTGTGTCATCAATTAAGATTTAATGCTGGTTCCTTCGTTTAAATAAAAGGGAAATACAATATTGTCTCTAGTGTTGGTGGATTGCACTTCATAATCCACATTGAGTTGAATCAAACCCGCTTTTTCATCGGCTAATGTTGCCGTAACTTGATGCACCAAAATTCGCGGTTCATAGTTGCGAATGATGTCCGTCAGTGTCGACTCAAGCGACCTTAAAGTACCTTGACTTGCAGATTGAAAAACAAAATCATGGATGATACAACCGTAATCTCCGCGAATGATACGCTCCCCCACCTTGGTTGAAAAGTAAATGTTCAGACTTTCCCTGATGTCCTCATTTTCTTTGACCATTTCCACATCCACACGTTCTTTATTAAACGTAGGTGGAAAGGACCAGCCTCTTCCCAGAAAAGATTTTTCTTGCTCACTCATTTGCTATCCAATTTTAACATTTGGAATTCCAAAATTAATTTTCCCCCCATGTGCCATAGGATCATCCTTTCGCGCCACAGGTTTTTTTTCAAATTTTACTTTTGCCGATCCTTTTTTAACCACATTGGGCAGTGGAATCGGCACAGGCCCCGCCGGTGTTGGTATTCGATTCAAACATAGGGTTTGATCTCCTTGGAGACAAACGGGTAGTTTCATCACCTTTACTTTTTTGGAACACGGAAAAAAGATGGGGATCTCTAAATGTGTTCCGGCGGCGTCGGGGACGTCGCATTTGTGTAATGCCATCATTGGCGCAACAGGATTTCCCATATTAATTGATATTTACAGCAGCACCTTTTATGTTTACGGTTCCCGAGGCTTGTAGGTCTGCTCCACTTCCTCCTTTGGCAGTAAACTTAGCCGATGCTTTTAGTTCTACATTACTTCCACTTACTTTTACACCACTTCCAGATTTTCCATCAATGGTAACACCACTTTTTCCATTGATTTTTACGGTTTTACCCTCAATGGAAATTTCTTTATCACTTTTCATGGTGATGCCTTTGGAACTGGTGGTGATTTCATTTCCGTTGAGGTCTTCAATGTGTATTTCTTTCTTTTTATCGTCAATTTTGATGATCTGCTTGTCCTTTTCGGTACTGATACTGATCACTTTATCTTTGTCGTCGAATGTAATTTTCAAATCCCCTTTGGTACGAATTTCTTTAACGAAATTATCTTTTTTTATGGCTGTTTCTTTCGGCTTGTTGGCTTTGGTGTACAATCCTCCTAAAACCACAGGAAAACGCGGATCGTTGCCCAAAAAAGAAACGATGACTTGAGAGTTTAACTCCGGAATAAAAAAGGCACCCGAGCTAGCTCCTCCAGTGTAAAAGTGTGTCATTCGTGCCCAAATCCCATCTCCAGTTTCTTTAAATGCTGGAATAACTACCTGTATCCGGAACTCGTTGTCCGGATCTTTGTCAATATTTTTTACTTTGGCAATATGCAATCCGGAAACAGGAGGTACAACTTGCTCCAAGTCAATGTGACGATCCATCAGATCGATGTCCTCCAATCCAAAACCGATCAAAGTACTGAAGGCTCCATTTTTTATTTCGTGGCGTACTTTGGTTACATAGCAGCTTCCATCAAATGGTTTTCCAAAGCCGGTCAATTTTACAAGTTGATCCAAAGCGACGCTCTGTACTCCTTTAATTTTTACATCTCCATAGATTCTGTTGAGTCGCGCAAATTGAAGTTCAGCATTGGCAATTTCAGTGAGTTCTGTTGTTTCTAGGGGTTGAGGAAGCTTTAATTCGTTGGTGGTGGGACTGACAAAAGAAGCCAATTGAGAAGCTTTCAAAGTACCTTGTGCAGTCAATGTGGGTTCTGCCGCTTTTTTGTTGGCGGACTTTTCTCCAAAAGGGTCGTAGGAATAATAGGTGAGCCCCTGAAATTGTTTGTGCGCACTCAATTTTGCATTAAAGGAAATAGTGCCTGCGCCATTTTTTATCTCCAAACTGGGGGCTCCCGTACCCGTTGGACTTTTCACTTTTACGGCATTGTCTGAATTGACAACGATCATGCTGTTGGCTTTAGCTCGTTGCAAAATAAAATCCCAATCGTTGATGTTGTATTTTGGAAAGAAGGGATGGGTTACTTTTGAGGCCGTAATGGTTTTGGTTAGACCTGCTTTAGCAATCAGTGTTGTTATGATTTCACTGTCCTTCTTTTTCTCATAAATATCTGTGGTGAACGTATTTTTCAGTTCAACGGCTTTGTCCACGCAATTCAAAATCATCAGACTTTTCATTCTGCTAGACATAAACCCTTTTTCCAACTTAAGCTCAATTTTTTCTACAATTCCCTTGAAAACAGTGGTGTTTGTTCCATCGTATCCCAATTTGATTTCAACATCTTTGCCGGGTTGAAACATGGTTTCTTCATTTTCCGTAAACTCCTCTTTAACGGGATCCCCTGCCGCAATGGCAACACGTGCAATGGCAATTTTGTTCACCGCTTTGATAACGTCAATACTGTGTACAATATAAGTGGCTGGTAATTCCGCATTATTGAACTTTAAGGTGTTAGAAACCCTTTGATTGACCGTATCTATGGGTGAAGCCATGGCTATTTTTTAATTGGAGGAAATTCCAAAGTTTGTCCTTTTCTCAGCTTTCTAAAGGAGGCTAAGTTGTTTAATTCAGCAATTTTGATATAGTAATTTTTTTCCTCATAATATTCTTCACAAAAACGAATGAGTGTATCCCCTTCCTTGACGGTGGGCATACGTGAAATATCCGGGCTTTGAAAGAGTGGATTATTTTGATCATCAAACTCTTTTATGGAGAGTTCCAGTTTGGCTCTAAGGGGTACATTGTTGTGAAAGTAAGAAAACTTGATCGACAGCCCTTCACTGGCACCTTGAATTTTTAGATCCCCCCATTCCGCTTTTACATAGGGTCTTCGGTGTGATTTTTCATTGGGCGTAAATGTAAGATCACGGATCATTTCGATATCTCCAGCAATTGATTTTCCAGAAGCACCAGCAATTTGTGGTGGAGCAGGTAAGAGCCCGGTATTGTCAATAATAAAACCAATTTTCCACGTTTTGGTTACGACCGGCTTATTGTCAGGGATAGAGACGTTGTCAACATCCAGATTTTCTTTTTTGGGAAGACCAGAGACCACATCGCCCCCCAAACTGATGTCAAATAAATCCGGACCCACTTGTAACGAATAGCTATCGATGAGTTTGCTAAAATCTTCATCCTCATAACCGGTAATTGTAAATTGATCAGAATCAAAAAGGTAGTTTAATAAAGGCATACTTAATAATTTAACTTATGATCCAAATAATTTTTAAACTCATACATGCATTCCGTGATGATTTGTTGTCGATCACTCTCTGATAAATTGAAATTTATTTTTTTGATTTTTTCATCAATCAACGCAATGACTTCGGTATCTTTTTCAGCCTTACTCCCATTGATAAACCCTTTAATTACTAATTCTTTGATTTCGACAGCCATACTAAATTAGGGTATTGTGTAAGGTTGAGAATTTAGAATAGGCAATGGTCATTTTTTCAATGGCGATTCCACTGGTTTGAGAATCTAGGCCACTGTATTCAATGCTCTTTGGAATGGCATCTTCAAAGGTCCATGTCATCAGTGGGAACCAAGTGCTGTTGGGATTTTTGCGATCGTACAGCGACACGATGATGATTTTTTTCTCCAGCATATATCCTGAACCAAGCATGGATCCAACGCTGTTGGAGGTGTCTTCTTCCAAAAAGGAGTTGGCCCAAGACGTAAGATCGGAATAGGACTTGGTGATGCCGCGTTCCAAAACCAAATCGGAGTAATCGGTATTGGTGGGGAGTTTATAAGAATAATTATTTGCGCCTAGGGGTCGATATTCTTCGATCCCACGGGTGGCTGAAATTCCACTAATTGATTTGAACTGTGCATCCGGATTTCCTGTCAAATAGGAAGCTCCGGCAGATAAATTTCCCAATAGCGAGTTGGAACTCACTGCTGAAACACCAAAAACAAATCCAATTGCAGGATCTCTATCAAAATCAGCACCAGCCATAGTTTATAAAATTTAAAATAGCTAAAATAGACACTTCGAATAAAGATCTATTTTAGCTATTAAGGTTAAAGAAACTTTCGTTTACTTTTCTACTTTCAAGAGATAAAATTGATGATTATCCTATCTCCACTGTCAAGCCCTCATGCGCTAAGACTAAGGTCTCAATGGCCGCTTCGGAAGACTGTGAATTCATGTCAGTAGGGGTGATTTGCTTTGGAAAGGCGTTGGTCAGTGTCCAAGTCATTCTTGGTGCTGACGTTTCGTCCAACAATCGAATCACAACGGTCAAACGCTCGTAAGTGTTTAACGCAATTTGAGAAATCCAATCGTAGAATTCATTGTCCTCTGCAAACACACCTTTTTTGAGTGTAATGTCAGAATATTTCATCAAACCGGGCATTTTAATCGCCGAGTGGTTTGGACTGTTTCCGTGACGGTATTCAATAATTTCAGTTTCTACATCTAGGCCACTAACTTCCTGAAAAGGTAAATCTGTGTTGTCGCCAATATCGACTGAAAAATAAAACTTTGGTAAGGGCCAAAACTGGTCCTGTTCACCTCCTGTACCTGCTACTGGTAATGCCATAATCTATATTTTTAATAATTTATATAACTGATTGATCTATGATTTTTGTTGTTGTTGTTCGAATGTAATTACAATAAACTCAGCAGGTCTAGTAATCGCTACGCGAATCGTCATTTTTAGAACACCGTCTAAAATATCTGTTGGTGTCATTGTAGCACCAAGTCCAATTTCAATTTCGAAGGCATCATCTGGAGATTGTCCTGCCAAAAGGCCACCTTGCCATTGATTGGTTAAAAAGTTCGCAACAGTTGCTCGAAGCGTAGACCAAGTAGTTGCATTGTTGGGTGCAAAAACAAAAGCTTCTGCAGCAAACTTGATACTTTGCTCCAAGAATGTCATCGTTCTACGAACACTAATGTAGCGGAAGTCTTGCGAGTTTCCTTCTAAGGTACGTGCTCCCCAAACCAATACTCCTTTTCCTTGGAAAGAACGAATGGCGTTTACCGCTTTACCGTTCAAAGGAAGGTTAAGGTCTTCTTGATTGTCATTGTTGATGTTTACAGTAGTTGAAACTACAGAACCCAAGCTGATGTTTGCAGGTGATTGCGCCACACTAGAAGTAGAATCTACCATAGTATAGGCTCCGGCCATTGCTGGACTGGGAGGCATCACGTTCAACATTTCGCTGATTTCAGCAATAATCATATTCAGTTTTGGACTGATTACGGTCAAGGTAGCATTGAGCGATTTGATTGCGTCAGAGTCGTTATCCTCTGCAATTTTTGCAATTTCTGCATTGATTCCCTCTGCTCTTGCTTCCGTAATATTGTCTGCCGCTAGATTGTCTGCAACTTCCTTAGAAAGGATTTCTGCCAAACCATCAAGATTTGCAATACGGGTGTAGTTAATCTCGGATGATTTTACAATCGTAGTATTTAAATAAGGATAGTAAGAAGCTCCCCATTGTAGGAAGTTAGAACCAACACCTTCTCTAAACTTATTAATCACATCTTCATCATCAAATGTTCGTTCTGTATTTCCGTTATAAACGTCAAGTACAGCAAAGCGATTCTTCATTTTGTATCCACAATGGGTAAGCATAGCAGCCTGAAGCGAATAACAATCTGCTTCAGAAAGTAGAACAGCTTCCGGAACTACCAAGATGGTGGGCTCCAAATGTTTCTCTAAGCTTGCGAGACCTCCTCCTTTGGGGTCGTTCAATTGCCCAGCATCGATCTTGTCCGAATAACTTCCAACAGATACAATGTAGCAATCTCCACCGCCATTGGCATAGAAGAAACGCATTGAATTGTGTAATAAATAACGAGTGTCATCAACATACGACAGTGTAAATCCTGTAATGGAACCTTCTGCAGCTTCGATGCTGAATTTTGTTTGTGGAGCTCCTCCAAAGAGTTCCTCAAATTGCCCCATAGAAGAAATCTTCGTGGGTTGATTTGTTAAATCTTTTGAACCCCTGTTTGCCTTTTGGGTGTATCCAATAAAGGCAGGAATTGCTGTTTGCACTGGAACAACAGATGAACCGAAAGAACTTTTCTCTTCAATGTATACGCCAGGTGTAGCTAATGTTGCGGCCATGGTTTATTATTTAGTTATTGTTTTTTGTTTGTATAAATATAAGTGAATATTTTTCTAATCCAATATTTTTTGGTGTTTTTTAGTCAACAGACAGGAAAACATCGTTATAAAACTTTCCATTGGAAGCATCCATGGAAATATTTTTTATGGTAGGCTGAGGAATGTACTTAGAAAAAGACTTATCAAATTCATCTTCTTTTTTCAGATAGTACTCAAATCCATAACGATCTTTTAAGGGGTAAGACTCCTCCAAGATTAGGGTATTTACTTTCATTCCATTTTCTAAGTACCGAGATTGGAAATCTTTGAGTTGTTCATTGTTCTTATTGTTGATCACATAAAAGTTTCCGAGATCGGTATTGTCGTTTGCAGAATAAAAATTATAACGGGTTTGAACCGTTCTTACATTAAAATTGATGCTGTAACTCAATAAGGGCAACTTTTTATTAGCTTCTTCATGTCCAAAAAAGGCATTGTCTCCATTAAAGTTGATTTCAATTTCACCAAAAATACCCGCACGACTACTGGGTTGTATACTCGATTCATCTACAAAAACATTGGGGTGTAAAAGTTTGGTATCGGGATAATCATTCTTAAAGGCAAAAAGTTGATTGTATTTAAAAGGAATGGAGGTGATGTTCAGAAACAACTCATCTTTAAAAACCATTCGAAATTTGAGGGTGAGCGCTCCTGAAAAGGATGGACTACTCATTAACACATTGTTGCTGGACAAGACCACAAAACCATTCCCGGTATTTTTAAACAACAGATTATAATTTCGTAGAGTCTGTGAGGTTTCCTGATAAGGTTCGTAGGTTACCCCCCTAAGAATCCGATCGGTATAAAATTCATGATAGGCATTGACTTCAATAATTTTTGAAAAACTGGATCGGTATTCAAAAGTGTTTTGCAAACTCATACGGTTTCAGCTAGCGTTCAGTTTTTAGAATTTATTGGTCTTGATCATCATTGGAATTTCCACCCAGTACTTGCGGTATGTTTTCTGTGATTGTATTGGCGTCGAATCTCAAATGTTTGATCTTGTAGGCCACCGAGGGAACATAGTTGGCGCCAATATTTCCCCATAATTTATTGATCTCATCAATACCCACATTGGAAAATTCAACATACAGTTTGTCGATGTTGGAGGACAACAAAGGAGTGTTGAGTTTATTGAAAAAATTGTGGTTTTGAAAAAACTCAATAACCAGTGATATATAAAGGAGTGATTCAGTGTAGTTAAAATTTGAAAAATAGGCAGAGAACATCAGATATAAATTGATGGTCATGGGAGGGTTAGATCCCGGATAATTTAAGAATTGACCGTTTTTGGTCACTTTTTCTTCTTCAATATTAATTAAGAAGATAGAAATTTTATTTTCTATGTCTTGATTGATGTTTCCCTTAATATCTACCAAACTGGAGATAATTACGGTATCTTCCGTCAAAGACAGACGGTTTTTAATGAACTCGTCCAATCGATCCCCTATGGCAGTCACTACATTATTAATCATAAGCCTAGAGGTATTTTTTTATTGCGATGACCACAATGCGAACAACATATACGCTCAACATGGAAACCAAACATCCCACCAGATAGAGTTGTATTGAAAAAATCTTTTCCACCTCGTTCATATTGGGTTTGGAAGCACTTAAATCCAAAAGGGCTAAGAATAAAAAGGAAAGCACCAAGGACATAGCAGCACTGAGTACCAACCAAAACAATTCTTTAACAATAATCTCTTTCATTGGGTTTATGGTTTTTTAAAGGGATCTATTCGGATGAATGACGTGAGGTAGAGGGTTAGAGCACCGAGCAGGAAAGCAACATAATATTTCCAGTCCGACTTTAAAAAGAAATATTCATTAATTAAATAGATCAATGGTGTTACAAATAAATAGACCATTAGGATAAAGATCACACGATGGAAGAGATTTCGAATCAGTGAGTCTCTTACTTTCCAGTCTCCTAGGGTAATTGTGAATCCGATAACAATTGCAAATAAGAAGAAAATAGCACTGACAATAATCAAATCTTTTTTGATTAGAAGAAAACGCGACAATTTGATAGGATAGCCCTCAACTTGAGCAATGGGGTCTTCCACGACGATGGCATCCGTAGAAAATTTTTCATCAATGACATCCCAAAGTTGACCATAACCGTTGTCGTATCCCAATGCCCAAATTCCAATTCCTCTTAAATTGTTGCTCAAGGCATAATCATATTTCTTTCCTAAAGTATAATCGTCGTCAAACCAAATTTCTTTGGTCGTCAGGTCCGGATAAGTAAGATTGAAATAGTTGGTCATGCTTTTTCGCTCCAAGATGGGCGAAATATTATTTGCTTGCGTATATTCTTCATTAAAGAGATTCATGACTTCACGGTAGGTCACTTTTCGTTCAAAGTTGGTAGTGGTTGCCCCAGAATTGTCGACTGTTCCTTCCCACATACTGCCATAATACGGCAAGGCCAAAACCGTTTTATTGGGGTCAATTCCCGAATTCAAATAAAAGGACAAGGTGTTGCTCAAACTGATTCCCTTTACTTCCACCGATTGCAGGGGTGCCACAGCACCTTGCAATTGGGTCCCAGTGTTGTAGTCGTAGCCCATAATGACCATCAAGTCTGCGTGTTTTTGAAGCTCTTCAATATCAAAAATTTCACGACTATCCACGGCTGGCAGTGTTACCGAAACGATGGGTTTTTTGGAGGTAATTCGCAAGGATAATTGGGTTTTCATTTGCTCCACAAAACGGTTAAAGTTTCGTCGTTTAAAGTAGGGGAGTTGCTCAAAATTCAAATCCACCCCATCCGCATCGCGTTCAATTAATAAGACTGAAATACTGTCGATGAGCGTTCCCCATTTTCCTTCATCACTCAAAAAGAGATCGTTGTTCTTTTTGCCGTGACTCGAAACGGTCAACAACACTTTGGTGTTTTTGGCGTGTGCCGAATCAATCATGGCAGTGGATCGCCATTCTGCAATTTGTGCTGGATTGGTGTATGAACCCGTGTCCGGATCAAGCTTGTATGAAAAATAGGAAATGGTCGAAAGCAGCTCAAAGGGATAGCTTTGCCAAGCACTTCCCATCCAATAAGGATGCCAACCAAAAACCTCTTTGTCGTCCTTAATTTTTTTGTATTTGGGATCTTCTACATAATAAACTTTTTGAACCGAGTCCCATGTGAAATTTGAACTGGTGATAATGTCGTTTTTTCCATTGAGGGCATCATAGATGTAGCCGTAGGAATTCAACAAGTTTTTTTGTTCAATAGGAGCAAAATTTTCTTCTGTTTCTTCTGCTTTAATGTCATCGGATTGACCGATGCCTAATGATTCTTTGGCCTTGCTCATACTCCGGTCGAAAATACGAACTTGGTTTTGCGTTCTTCGCACACTACTTCTGAGGCGTAATGCTTCTTTGCAAGAAGAAATGCTCAATAGCAGCACCAATAGCATTATGATTTTACTAGAAAACTTCATTTGTATTGGAGGTTTAATAAGGTTTGTGGCGTGTAGAATTCTTTTTCGATTTCTTGTTTGGAGAATTCTAAATTGACCGTCACTACTTTAACATAAATATCGTAGTCGTTGAGTTTGGAGGTGTTAGTGAGCATGAAATTGGCTTTGGTACTAGCGGCTAATGAATCCGACTTGAAAAACGCAAAATTTGAGCCCGAATTCAAACTCAGGGTGTCGGGAACTAAAGTTTTAAATTCCATACGCACATCGGTATTGTTGGTTTTGGGTAAAAAAGTTTGTGGCTTTTTTTTCTCCAATTCGGCTTTTGCAAAAGTAATCAAGGGGTTGCCGTTGGGATCGTTCTCCTCCAATTGTTGGTACTTTTCATATTCTTTTTTGTTCAATCCAATCCAATAGCCCCAGCCGATAAGATTTTGGACATCTGAGATTTCAATGGGAAAACTGATGCGGTGGGCACTTGAAATTTCCAAAACAGGTTTAAGGTTGTACAATTTGTCTTGCGTGGGACTGAATAAGGTATCTGCCACTTTTTCAACGATGGTTTTCACTTCGGTGATTGTGTCGGTAACTTGTTCAATGGTAAGTTGTTTTTTTTGCGGTAATTTGGTAATCTTTATTTTTATCACCGACTTGAAAAACCATTGCTTTACAATGTTTAAGGTCAGGGTGTTGTCTGCTTGGATTTTAAAACTACCCTGAATCTGTTCTTTCTTTTTGAGATTGGAACGAACAAAACGAGTTTCGCCTCCCTCTATCAGCTCAATTTTCTGAATCTTTTTGGATTTCATATTTTCAAATTCAAACATGATCAAGTCATTTTTTTGAACATTGTATTGAAAACTGATCGGAATTCCTTTTTTCTGAGTTTGTGCAAAAAGATTTGCTAGATAAATCGTGTCCACAACTTCCTCTGGGAGCACGTCTTGGAGTAAGATACTTTCATACCCCTTAATCGTTACTTGACCATTTTCGATAAGTTGTTGCCGTAGACTGTCGGTGTATTGTTGATTGTAAATTAAAGTGACGGGCGGTGGGGTAGTGCTTGAACTGTTGGTGATGGATGCATCCGAAGGGGAAGTGGCGTTTGAAGTGCTCGCAGGGCTAGGGGAACTGGAATTAGTTGTTTCAGCAGTAGGGTCAACGCTACTTTCCATCATCACGGGAGCTTTGTTTTCATTGCTTCCCGTCACCATTTGTTGGATACTGTCAAATACATTAGCGGAGATGGTTTCCACCTTTTTTTCCACCATTTTTTTATTGTTCTCCGGATTGACGTTTTTGATTTGATTCTCTACTTTTTCAACCTGATCCTCCACACCAGAAAGAGAGGCACAAGCAATCACAAAGGCCAATGACAAAAAAACGGTGATGAATTTGATGTACCGCATGCTTTTAATTTTCAGAGATTTTATTTTCCAATTCGTTTCGGATTTTTTCATAGCGTTCCAAGGCCTCTTGTTTCACTATGTTTTGGATTTGTGTTTCTTTCGATTTAATCTCAAAACGCGCCGACATTTCTTTGAGTTTTTGATTTTTCAAGCGTTCGTGATCCAGATTATCCATGGCTTTCAGATAATTGATTTCAAATTCGCGTTCGTATTCCAAAATAAGGTTGTCATAAGGTCCTTTTGAGGACAATAATTTGGTGAGGATCGGAGCTGTTTCAATCATTACGAAAATAAAAATGATAAACATGGAAGACATTTTATCAATTTCATTTAAGGCTCTAATTTGATCGATCAAACCCCCTGTAGTTACCCCGGCTAATACCTTTTTTTGACTTTCAATTTCCCGAATCATGCTCAATTCACGTTGGGCAAGAAAAGCCAGAGTGGAGTCTCTTTTTGTCTTTTCGTCAAGGATTTCGGAAAGGAATATTTCGTATTTTTCCTTTTTACTAAAACATTCAATTCCCCTTCCTTTTTTCTTGGTGCCGCAGGTTCCGTCGCACTCACATTTAAAATCCTCATAATATCGCTCTCTCAACATCAAAAGCGTGTTGTAGTGGTCGTCGATTTCTTTTTTTTCTGCTGCAATGCGTTCAAAATCTGCACTGTATTTATTTTCAACAGCGGCAATCGAACGCGAATTTTCAATGCTCAGATAGGAACTGATCTCGTTTTTGAATATTTTTATTTCTAAGGGTTTGGAAATGATCACCCCAATGATGATGGCGATAATAAGCCGAGGAATGGCCTTGATAAACTCATTGTACTTGCTGTTGGAGGAACGCATGCTGGAAATGATATAACGATCCAAATTGAAGATGATGGCACCCCAAAGTAAAGATGCACCAATAATTACGGTGAGGTCTTCAAAAATCAGCGAAAAAGCAAAAAAGGAGGAAATAATAGCCAACAAAGCGGTGAAGCAGATGGTAAGCCCAATACTGGTATATTTTGTGATTTCAAAACGCGGACATTTTTTGATCACATCAAGACTCACCCCAGAACAAAAAAGGAAGAATTTACTTACAAAATTGATATGTTGATCAACAATCACCGTTTAAATATAGTTCTTATAATTATATTGAATAAATATAAGATTTTTTCTAGAGGATTTTTTCTTTTTCGCTTTATATTTTTAGATTCTTGAACTGAATTTTCCTCTCCTTTTCCATCAAAAACCTGCTCATCCTTGAAAGTATAAAAGTTCAGATTTTTTACTTGAGTGTTGTTTAATGTCTTAAAAGTAAATATAAACGACTCATTTTCAGTGGATTCAAAAGCGTAGGAACCCTGTAGGGGAAGGTTGCCAATCTTGGTTTCTGTGAGCTTTCCCACCATGTTAATGGTCCAACTTATTTTTACTTCTTGACCAAAATAGACCGCAAAGCTTCCCTCGTCAGAGGAAGAGGGATTGATCTGAATAAATTCCTTTAAAATCGGGTCTAAAACAGTTACGGTGAAACCAATTTCCTTTTCTTCCAAAACCCGAATCAAAATACTTTTTTTACTGAAGTGATCTTTGTTTTTGGCCTCTAAAACAAACTTGGTACTTTCCTTTATTACCGTCTGGTATTGCCCTTTCACATCTACTTCGCCGATATTGGGTGTGATGCGTACTTCATGCGCATTTTGGGTATTCCAAAACAATTCGATTTCTTCGTTCACATAGACGATACTTTTGTCGGAGTTGAAATCGATGTCAATCTCCCCAGCCATGAGTTTGAGTTTTTTGGAGCTGATGGCCAATCCATTGAAAAAATCGTTTTTTAAGCGGAGCAGTTTTTCGGGGTCTTGAAAATCGGCTTGTTTGCGGGAACTTATCAAATAATTCTTGTCAAAAATGGCAAAATAATCTTCTTTGACAAACAAACTTTTGTCCACTTTCCAGTAAATAATAGCGTCCAAATCAATCAATCGTTTGCACAGATTGACCAATTTCATGGATTTTTTATTGTTGGTTGAAATGATTACAATTTCAATATTAACCCCTTTTTCAATGGCCTCAAACAAGCTTTTTGCCAACACATACAAATCGTATTCGTCCAACAAAAGTTGTACGATATAATTGGTGCGTTTTAACTCTTTTTCAATTTCAGAGTTTAGATCGAAGGTGTGAAAAAACCGAAACAATATAATTTTTTTAAAACAAGCTGAAATATAAATTTAAAATCTTAATTTTAAGACATATATTGATATTAACTATTATTATTTAAAACATGGATACTAATCCATTCATTGGTCTTCGTCCTTATGGGGAAGCTGAACAAATGAACTTTATCGGGAGAGAGGAAGAAGTTGAATACTTACTTCAAATTATTCAAAAAAATAAATTAATCACACTCACCGGATCTTCGGGTTCAGGAAAAACGTCTTTAATCAATGCGGGTTTGATTCCGCGATTGCGAAAAGGGTTTTTGGGTCAAGCGGGCAAAGAATGGGCCATCTGTAGTTTTCGCCCGGGGATAGCTCCCATCGAAAACCTCATGCACGGGTTGACACGAAACGGCACCCTGCGGATGGAGGAAAAATCGAATACGGAAGATTTAGATAACTACCTCAAAGTGATGGAAGATTCCGGACATTTGGGTATTGTTGATATTTACAAAAGCGCTGAAATCTACAACCGAAAGAATTTGTTGATCATCATCGATCAGCTGGAAGATCTTTTTCAGTATCAAAGATTTTTTGACGCTAACCAATCCTTGGCCGATGATTTGTTATTGGACATGGTGGCGCGAACGGTTCGGGTTAAAGAAATGGCCATCTATTTTGTAATTTCCATACAAACACCCTTTGTTTCAGAACTCAGTCAATATATCAAGCTGCAGGAAATCATCAGTAAATCGCAATATTCCATTCAACACCTAAAACCCAAATATATTGCTGAAATTTTCAAGAGAAATTTCATTAAAAACAAAATCTACTTTGAAGACAATGCGGTTAATGAAATCATTCACCAACTCTCTTCAGACATAAGTCTGTTAAGTAATTTTCAATTTCTTTGTCATTCTCTTTTTGAAAAATATCATTTGCAACCCAAAGAAGGTAATGCCCCTATCACGTTGGAAGAGGTGGATGAAATGGGGAACGTGCATCATTGTTTGAACAATGCCTTGGAGCAGTTTTTCGCGGACCTATCTGAAAGCGAAAAGGAAAATTTCCAAAAAATGATTCGCGCCTTTATTGTTATGGGGGAACGAAATTTTGGAAACAATTACCAAACCCTGGGGAACATTCTCCAATCCACCAACCTTACGAAGAGTGTGGTTTCGAAAATGATTTTCGATTTTAAAGCTCAATTTGGCGATTCCTTGGAATTTATGGAACCGGTCATAACAGGAAAACCGCTGAACAACCGCAAGGAGTTGCAGCAAGCCATGATCGTAAACAACAAGTATTTTACCTTTCGGAATTGGTCAGAAGAAAAAAATTGGATCGAACAAGAACGACATTCTTTCGATCAATATTTGGATTTTGCAATCATGGCCAAGAAATACAATTCAGGAGATGGAAGTTTACTGATTTCACCCGAGCTGGAATTGGCCGAAGAATGGAGGAAAAACCCTATTCACACCTTGGCATGGTCCACCAAGTACAAAGAAAACTTTGAAAAAACGACCGTATATATTGATGACAGCATTTCCACAGCCCTAAAAATCAAGCAAAACGAGGAAATCCGTTTGATCAAAAAAAGGCGTTTGAATCGACAGTTTATTGGAACTTTATCGGTGCTTATGGTGGTTGCTCTTGGAATGTTTTTCTCTGCGTATAAAAGCGGAAAAGAGGCAGAGAAAAGTGCAGAGAAAGCTTTGGTCAAAACGGAGGAAGCCATTAAGGCTCAAGAAGCAGCCAAAAAAAGTGCAGAAGCGGCTCTTGCGTCTGCAAAAACAGCAGAGGCTCGAAGAGAAGAAGCAGCAAAGGCTATGGAGTTTGCAGAAAAAGAAAGAATAAAAGCTGAAAAAGAAAAATTAAAAGCTGAGAATGCTAGAAAAGATGCTGAGAAAAACGAAAAAATTGCTAAAGATGCGGTATTGGAAGCCGAAGAGAATAAATTAAAGGCAATTGAAGAAGCGAAAAAAGCTCAAGACGCTAAAAAAAATACGCAATTGCTGAAGGATATAGCAGAAATGGAATCTACCTTTTATCCTACAATGATGCGTTTAGAACGGTTGATCGATTTGTCCAACGAAGGGTCTACGGACGAGGAAAATGACATCTACAACGCCATCAGTAGCGCGTTAGTAAAATATAAAGATTTTCAGGATAAGAAAGAAAAAACAGATACAGAGGATCAAGATACCGAGGGGGTTTACATGCTTCTTCAAACGGCACTGATGGTGTTGGAAGGAAGTGACAATTACACGGATACCTCCATGCAACTGAAAAAGATTAACCCATCCACTTCCATTCGGAGTATTGGCAACTTTGATAATTCCATCACTGCCTTTGGTGGGGATGATGGGAATTTATACGCAATCAACAGCAAAGAGGGTTTTGACATGATTCCCATTCGGTTGAAAGAACGAATCCGGTCCGTAGTTTTTACAAATCCCAATGAAGTAATTGTAGGTACGTTCAAAGGAAATGTATATCGCGTTCTACTCAACAAGAAATTTTCCCCCAGCGAAGACCGAATTTTTAATGTAGATTCACCCATCAAGGAAATCTATCACGATGTCTCTCAAAACGAACTTTTGATCCTATCCGAAAATCAAATTGCGCATTTAGATTTAAGTTCTCGTCAATACAAAACAAACATTATTGAAAATTCAATTACAGCTTCCTACTTCGATGGTAATCAGATTGTGATGGCCGCAGGAAATCATATATATACCTACAGGGATGGTGCATTAACACAGCAATCGATGGACAGCTATTTTTATTCCAAAAGTAGTCGCTATACGGCCATATTGCTAGAGCGAGGTAAATTATTTCTTGGAAATTCAGTAGGTGAAATCGCAGTTTATACCCAAGCTCCAAACAAAAATTGGAACTTTTTAAACAAAATACCTTTGCACCGAACGCAAATCACCAAACTGCTGTATGACACCAATTTTGATATCCTGTACTCGTCAAGTTTAGACAACCAAATTTTAAAATTTAAAATAAAAGGGGATGATATTGAAGGCGCCACCAATAATGCGATTTCACTTTTGGGACATACCAAATGGGTTTGGGATTTAAATTTGTCCGAAGATGAAAATGGGAAGAAAATTTTAATAACCGTGGACGAAGATGGTAATGCGCTTTCATGGTTCTGTGATCAACACGACTTGGCCAAAAAAGTAGAAATTCTTTTGGACGAAAAATTCTCGGAATAGGATTTTATTTTTTTAAAACAACCCGCTATGAAAGTAATTTTTCTGTGTAAGTCATTTCCGGAAAGCCTGCTTTTATTGAATGTATTGCGTCAAAACATTGAGCTTCAATATCCCGATGCAGATTTCACTTTTGACCTTTTGATTTTGGACAAAACGGATCCCCCTTTGGATACTATTTTTTTTCAAAACAGCAGATGGAATGCGACGTACTATGCGTCTAAAGTAGCGTTTCAAAAAACAGCGAAAAAACTTTTCCTGGAAACACAATACGACTTACTCGTGGAACAAGAGCGAACGATTTTGGGGTTTTATTTGAAGCAAAAAATCAAAGCAGTTTCGGTTGTTAAAATTCCAAAGTTTCGATTTTCCAAAACCCAAAAAATCCACCAGCAACAATCGTATTTTGAAGAACAACTGCATACACTGCTCGCACCTTTAAAAGACAAACCCCCTTATGTTTTAAAACCAAAATACTTTACGCATCTGGATCAAGTGATGGACAACCAAGCCTTGACCCAGTGGATGTTCAATTCTTCGCATGCATCCCATCTGAGAGAAACTTCTTATGTGTTGATTAAAATTGATAAATTACCCTTTTTCAAAACCTACACTCCAGAACAAATGGCGCAAATCATCAATGCCATTTATGATACCACGCGTTTTAAAATGGTTCTTGTTTTGGAAGAGACTGCTGCGGTTGAAAAAAAGCTTTTATTTTCCGCTTTGAGTCCCGAGGCCGAAGCGAACTGTATCAAAAACTTTATTTCGATGACAGATCACAATGTTTTACTTACCCTGTTGTTTAATGCTAAAATGGTATTTACTAATGCAAAACGTCTACAGCCACTTTTTGCATTGGTCGGAACCCGATATTTTTTTCTTGATAACAAATGGGTGCTCCAGTTTCCGGGGATAAAAAATTTATTTCCGTTGAACAAAGAATTTCAAAAAACCTTGGATGAAGTCAGTTATTATGCAAAACATAGAATAGTTTAATAGCGATGAGAAAGGATAAATTAGAAGAATTGGAATTTAGAATTTTTGAATTGGAACAAAACGTAGAACTTTTGACCAAAAAAATCATCAATTTAACCGATCAGATTGGCTTCTATTATCAGGACGACGTCGAAGAAAATCAGTCTGTAAAAAGAGAAGATTTATTAACCCTTATAGAAACAGCACAAATTTTAGATCAATCCGTAAGCACCATCAACGAATGGGTATTACAAAATAAAATCAAAGCCGTTAGCATCGCCAATAAGTTTTATTTTGACAAAGACGAGGTGAAAAAAGTGTTTCGTCAGATCATGTTGGATTCTTGACAAAAAAGAGCTTTCTCCCAATTTTATTTTTCTTTCAAATTCTAAACCACCGGAGTTTTTCGCCTTCTAAACAATGTGAAAAGCACTAAAAAACCCAGCCCAAAAAGACCGATTAAAAGAGGAATATTCATTTTCTGAGGAGCATCCATCCAATGGGTTTTGATCTCACCCGAAGTTATAAAAGAATAGGGGGAAGCCGCTTTTTGAACGGTATGAAAATTTTGATGTTTGGGAGAAAAATCCAATAAAATATTGTTGTACACTTTGGCGACCTCAGTCCCTTCAAAAATCATAAGAAAAGTCCCAGAATGGTGGTTGGGATCTTTTTTTTCAATGATGTCAATCAACGGTAAAGACTTCCCGGTTTTGTCGCTCAATACAAAATGTGAGGAAACGTAGGCTTTCAGTACCGCCATATATGCTTCGCGGGTTTTGGCTTCCTTGAGTGCTGGTTGAAAAGCCATCATTGCATTGCGCAACAACCATGGAAATTCTGCAGTGACCTCAGTTGTAGAGCTGTACTCGCTAAAAGTATAAATGGCAGTATGAGGATCATGCGCCCACAATCCTGTGCCAAGGCAGAGGAAGAGGAGGATGAAAGAATAGTTTAGAGTTAATCGATTAGGAAGGACCAATTTTAAAATCTTTAGAAGGTGTTGCTCTAAAGTAACGAGGAATCCAAGGATAGGTGTCCGTGATGACATAATAATAAGTTCCGTTAGGATATTCTGGAGTTACTCCTGTTCTACCATTGGCTTCATCCAATTCGCTCAAGCTTTCTATGTATTCATGATCATTGCCATAAACACCTGTGTAGGCACCGCAGGGAGCAGTAACACCGTCACCTGGACGTTCTCCAGTTTTCAACTGATAGCTGGAACTGATCGCAACCACTTCAGAACTGGCATCCGAGGCATCGGAGTACACATATTTGTAATAGATCGGATAACCATCACCCGCATAGCCTACTAGCGTCATTTGTGAATCACTAATATCAATCGACTCCAAGTATAAGGCTGACATCCCATGATAATGATATTTTCCGGTGGGTTGTACATGGGCAATATTACAATCCATTCCGATATTTACGTTAGGAGCTTCTAAATTCCAATCCCAATTGGCATTCGGACTCATTAAGCCTTCATGGGGCCAGGGCTCGGCAGGAACTGGGTCTAGTTCAACGCCATTCAACAGTACTCCAAAACTGTATTGGTTTCCATTTTCATTTACCAAATTCGTAAAATTTTCATCCGCAATAGGGTTCAGGCTTATGGTGTAAGTCGAATTTTGCTCACTAATTGAATTGGGATTCAATGAGCCTATACCGCCACCAAACAATCCAACTTTGTGTTCAGGGATGTTGTTGGAGGTAATGATTCGATTACTGTTTTGTGTTCTTATGGAAACTTCGTTAGACAAGCTAAGGGTCACTGCACAATCGGGTCTTTCCGTATACAATTCATACAATACACAACCATCGTCCGTGCTAGTCGTACTGCTATCGGTTGTATTGTCTGTTGTACTGTCTGAGCTGGAATCCGTGCTTGAGTCTGTAGTATTGGCAGGTGGGTTTTGATTTTTGATAGAGGGAGCTGATGTGTCAACAGCTTCCATACCGCTTTCCTCGGTTTGACAAGAAAATAGCAACAGGACAGTGAATATTGAAAGTAAAAATTTAATCATGTGCGGAGTTAATAACTTAATTTATGGTTTTCAATAAGAGGGTTTTTCAAAGATATTTAAAAAAAAACATTAACTGTTTTCTTAGTCTACAAAGGAGGAAAAGTTTGTCAATTTTTATTTACTTTGGTGTTCTACACTAAATTACACGATGAAAAATATACTCACTCTTTTTACTCTTTCTTTGTTAGGATGTGGAACATCTGAACCACAACCCACGCAAAAGGGATTAGTGACCCATGCTTTGCCTTTGCTTGAATCCAATGGACTTACTTTTAAAGATCACAATCGCAATGGGGTATTAGACCCCTATGAAGATTGGCGATTAGAAGCCACCCAGCGTGCCGAAGATTTGGTGGGACAGATGAATCTAGCGCAAAAAGCGGGGTTTATGATGATCAGTACAACCCGTCTTGAAAACGATTGGTCCTTTGAAAGAAGAAGGAGTGAGGAACCCATTACGAGTAATTTCAATGAGGAGGATTTAATCATGGTCAATAATGTATTTACCAAAGTGCCGTTGGCGCATCCTATGTTGAGTTCAGCAGGAACTACCAAAGGGGTTGCGGAACTAAACGAGCGTCATTTTATACTTCGTGTCAATACCAGCGCTGACATCCTCGCTACTTGGCAAAACAATTTGCAAGACTTGTGTGAAAAACAAGCCTTGGCGATTCCCGCTTTGGTGGCTTCCAATCCGAGAAATCATGTGGTGTCCAGTGCAGCTCAAGGGCTGAGTTTAGGGGCGGGTAAATTTACAGCTTGGCCCGGTGAATTGGGTCTTGCTGCAGCAAGAGATGAAGCCATGGTCTATCAATTTGCCGATTATTCCCGTCAAGAATGGCTTTCCATAGGTTTGCGCAAAGGCTATATGTATATGGCTGATTTGGCCACAGAGCCCCGTTGGATGCGGATTGAAGGCACCTTTGGCGAGTCCGCCGAACTTGCGGCTTCAGTAATGAAACAAATTGTTTTAGGCTTTCAGGGGCCAAAACTCAACCCCAGCTCAATTGCATTAACCACAAAACACTTTCCGGGAGGTGGTGCCGTAGAAAACGGTCATGATCCCCATTTTGAATGGGGCAAAAGAGAACTCTTTGAAGGCGGAAAATTTGAAAACAACCTCATCCCCTTCAAGGCAGCTATAGATGCCGGTACCAGTGCTATTATGCCCTATTATTCGTTTCCTGTTTTTACTGAATTCGAGGAAGTGGCCTATGCTTATAACAAGAAAATTTTACAAGAAGTATTGCGTCAACAGTTGGGCTTTCAGGGAATCATTAATTCTGATACCGGACCCATTCACATGATGCCTTGGGGGGTGGAACAATTGAGCTTGGTCGAGCGTTATAAATTAGCCCTTGAAGCGGGAATCAATATTTTTTCGGGTACAGCTGATCCCGCTATATTGATTGAAACCCTTCAAACCTACCCCGAGCTAATGCCCCTAGTGGATGATTCTGTAACCCGCCTTCTGATTGAAAAATTTGAACTTGGCTTGTTTGAAAATCCCTTTGTTTCGGTGGAAAACGCCTTGGCTACTGTGGGAAAAGTGGAATTTCAAAAAGCAGCACAATTGGCGCATAGAAAAGCCATAGTGTTGTTGCGAAATGAAGATCACGACAATGAAAAAATACTCCCGCTAAAAAAAGGAACCAAAATCTATTTTTATTCGAATCAAAAAAACTTCGAAGCTACTTCACTTGCTTTGCCCGAAGGCTATGAACAAGTTACGAAGCCGGAAGCCGCAGATGTCGTAGTTTCATGGATCATTCCCAAAGCCAAGTCGCTTTTTGATTCCGATGGCACGCCCATCTCTTTGCAATTGAGTGACAATGCCATTGCTGTTGAGGAACTCCAACAGCTCCAAAAAATCAAACCCATGGTTGTCGTTATAAATTACACCAGTCCATGGGTGATTGATGAAATTTACAACGAAAACAGCTCGGGAATCAAAGCTGTTTTGGCCACATTTGGAGCAACATCGGACGCCCTTTTCGATGTGTTGACGGGGGGCTTTGCACCCACCGCAAAAATGCCTTTTTCTACACCCAAATCCTCGGAAGCTGTTTTGCAACAAAAAGCCGATGTGCCGGGTTATGAAGAAGACTTTGATTATGCGTTATTTCATTTCGACGAGGGAATGACCTATTAATTTATTTTGGAGCTTCAACAAAGGGCAAAGCGGCTCCCATTTTGGGGGTAACTAGATCTTCTGCACCTAAAAACCTTAATAGACTTGCTGCAATTTGGTTGTTGTACCACTGTTGTTTTTCTTTCATTTCGCCTCTGGGGGCAATGCCCTTTCCATAAGCCATCAGCCACGTTTGTTGGGTTTCTGGAAAGGCTGCTCCGTGACTCCTCCAACTGTCAAGGGTATTCATTCCCCGCCCGTGATCGGTGGTCACCAAAAAAAGCGTGTTGTTTTTGTACAACGGATGCTTTTGGGTAAACGCCCATAAGTCTTTTAAAAAGTCGTCCGTGGTATGCGCCGACTCTAGATAGGCATCGTATTCACCGTCATGGGCAAAATCATCGGTTTCTCCGTAGGCGATATAGGTCAAAAGGGGTGTTTTTTTTTGGAGATATTCCAGTGCAAAATGGTGGGTAAAAGCATCCAAACGCACCGAGCCCCAGGGACTTGGAATTTGCTCTTGGAGGGTGTTTAAAAATGCTTCGCGTTCACTCAAAGGGAGTGTGTGGGCTATTTCAAATCCAGCATTAACAGGAATTTTTGATCGTTCTTCATTAATTATAAATGGAAAAACATCCCAGCTTCCAAAGGCAGCCACCCTTTCTTGTTGGGGGTATAGGGAGGCTATTTTTTCTAAAAAAGTGATGTTGGGGTTGTTGATTTTGTCGTTGGAATGGATGCGTTTGTCGTCGGCAGTTCCGGTTAAAATTTCGTTATAACCCGGATAGGAAAAAAAATGTTGATTAGTCAAATCTACCTTATTGTCGTATTCTCGATTCCCATAAAGTTGACCAAAAGTGGCAATGGAATCCCACACAAAGGGCATCAATGCTTTTCGACGCGCTTGCGGATCCGCTCGCCAAAATTTACTTTTTAAGGCGGCACTATCCTGCACATATTGGGCATGGGCAATGAGCAGCGAATCAGCTCCCGTGAAAAGTTCTTTCCAACGAAGCCCATCCATAGTAATTAATATAACCCGCGCTTCTTTGGGGGTTTCTTCCTCAGTTTGACAACTCACATTCAGCAGGGTAAGGCACCCGAAAAAACTCATAGAAAGGACAAATTTTCTCATGATCTGATTTTTGATGGAAGGTATATGATTTTTGGAGAATTTTAAAATTTCATGCTAAAGCTGCTCCATGGCTTGATCCATCCATGCTAGACGATCTTGAATCCATTCTTTCAAAAAAAGCACCTCATCGGAAAAACTTTCCCCCACAAAACTGTTCGGCCAAATATAGGTGCCCAAGATGGGCCAACGGTTGTAATTCCTTGCCACGGCATTGTTGGCTTCCAAAACATCAATATTTTCCTGCAGTCTATTGAGTATTGAATTTGTGGATAAAGCTTCATTTCGAAGGGTGTTCCAGCGTGTTTTTAATTGTTCGGTAAAGTTGGAGTCTTGCATAAGTCTATTCCACCAAAATGGCACGAGCCAGAAATCGTTGGGGCAAGAGTCATTGAACTTATAGCTCCATCCCTCGGGCGATGCACCATCGCAGTAGTTGACGTTGCCAAAAGCAATATTGAAATCCCAAATGGGTCCCATATTGAGCAAACCGTCCCGATCTTTATGCATGAAGGTACTTAGGCGGTAGGCATCGGGGTTTTTTGAAATTTCATTTAAAATAAAGAAATCGATAAAGCTCCCAACATCAATATATTTGGCGTAGCCCAGTGCTGGGTCGCTAAAGTTTTCTGAAAGCAGTTGCGTTTCAAATTCGTGGATATATTGCTGTATATAGGTTTTTTGTTCGTCGGTGATGTCATCCTCATCGGGGTATTCATAAAGAAATTGGATCTTTCCCGCCGAGGAAGGGTTGCCATTCGGGTCGAATTGAGAGGGAAAGGAAATCGCGGAATTATAGGTATCCCCATCTCCAGTAGTTTTATCAATTTTTAAAATATAACCGCCACTAATGTCTTCTTCTTTATTTTTTTTAATGTCCACGCGATGCTTATCCCGTTTGATTTTTTCCATCAATACAAAGGTTCCCAAAAAGTCATCGTTGATTTTCAGTTCATAAAAATCAGTTCGGGTGGCGTAACGTCCGATGGCATTGGAAAGTTGATAGATCAACACATTACGAACTAAAGTTTTATCGGAATAGGGGCCATACAAAATCCAATCTTCCTCTTCCGGATAACCGCCTAAAGGAACATTAAGGTCTTCATTGTTTTCGTCACGGGTTTCAAAACCATAGGACTTTTTGTCAAACAAAGCTTGTGAGCTGGATCCGCGATATTCAATACCAATGGCATGGGCTTCGAGAATGCTGTCGGCTTTAAAAATTTCAAGAAAAGCATTGTTTTTGGGCTCATCCACTATGGTGTTTCCCAAAGTATTGATCAAAATCAAAGGGAGGGTGGGTCCGTCTGTTGTTGCTTCAGAGGTCTCAAGCGCGTCCGACAGCGCTGCCTCGGTTTGGCAGCCGGCAAAAAGAAGACTCATAAAGAGTAGCAAAGCAGCAATGTGTCTGTACTCCATAAGCGTTATTTTAGGATTTAAGATGCACTAATTTGAAGGATTGATTTTGTAAAAACAACTACAAAGAGGCGTGAATTTCGTCCGCTTCTTTAATTTTATTCTTTTGTTTTTTTGAAGTCACTTCCATTTCTGAATCCTGAGCGCTTCTTTTTTCAGAAGTTGTTTGGGAGGAAGCAGCATCCGACTTTTTCCAATAGGTTTGACAGGTTCCATCAAATTTTGCTCCTGCTTCGACGGACAATTTTCCGGTTTTAATATCTCCTTGAAACCGAGCAGTGGCAGTCAATTGTAGTCGATTTTCAACCTCTACATCACCTTCCACAGTACCTAAAATATCCATGTCTTTACAAATCGCATTACCGATCAGTCGCCCATTTTCACCGATACATATTTTACGATCGGATTTTAATATCCCCCGAACGGTTCCATCAATACGAATATCAATGGCAGAAGTTATGGTTCCAACAATGGAAGTGTCTTTGTCGATACGAGTAAGTACAACTCGGTTGGCTATTTTATTATTATCTTTATTAAACATAAAATCTTTAAGGATTTTTAATTCAAATCAATTGAAAATTAAAACTACGGCTTTCTTATCATAAAACGGCAACAATTTTAAGCTATTTTGACTAAAAAGCGAAGAAACAAGACTTAAAATCGAGTTTTATGCATAAAAAAGTCAGCTTTTTTCATTTTCACTATGGATCTCATTTGCCAAGTGTTCCAATATGTTTTTTATCTTTAACTAAAAACATATCTCCATGGTCAGTGCACTCTTTTTTTTATTTCTGTTCTTTATGAATGTGGAACCCCAGCCTCCTATTCAGGTGTTGTCCTATAACATCCGATACAAAAACAATAATGATGGGTTGGATATTTGGGAAAATAGAAAAGCGCGTGTGACTGAATTTATTACCGCATCCGCTCCCTCGTTTTTGGGCATGCAGGAGGTGGTACACGAACAATTGCAAGATTTAAAACAAGCACTTCCTCAATACACAGCCTTGGGTGTGGGTCGAGAGGATGGAAAAGAAAAAGGAGAATACAGTCCACTCTTCTTTCAAACCCAACGCTTTAAATTGAAAGCACAAGGCACCTTTTGGTTGTCCGAATCACCGGATCAGGTTTCCAAAGGTTGGGATGCTGCTTTGGAACGCATCTGTACTTGGGGCTATTTTAAAGACAAAAAAACCCGGAAAAAGATTTGGGTCTTTAACACTCATTTCGACCATAAAGGCGAGGAAGCACGTGCCATGGCGGTGGAGCTCTTGTTAGAGAAGATTAAAGCTTTTAACACCAAAGGGGAAGCGGTACTATTGATGGGCGATTTAAATTTGGCAGCGGACACTGCCCCCATCAAAAAACTTCAAAAGCATTTGGGTGATGTTTTGGAAAATCTAAGTCCTCAAGATCCCACCTATGGAACTTTCAATGGTTTTGGCAGCAATCCGCAACCCGCACGAAGAATTGATTATATCTTTCAACAAGGAATGCAAGTGCTTTCTGCTTCACATCCACAAGTTAAGACCGCCGAGGGTCGTTGGGCTTCCGATCACCACCCCGTATGGGCGGTAATGAATTTTAACAATTAAATAAGTTTTTAAAACCCAGTTTTATTTATATTCACATATTATTATAAACCAAATGTTATGAAAAAAATAATGTATTTGTGTGGCTTGTTATTGGTCGCAACAATAAGTGCTCACGCACAAGAATTTAAAGGTTTAGATGCTAGTCCTTTGGATGTAATTACGTTTCCCACCAGCAATCGCGAAACCAATAAATCAGCTCGGGTGTTGTACAGCCGTCCTCAATTAAAAGGAAGAGATATTGCCAGTTTGGTTCCCGAAGGAAAAGTTTGGCGAATGGGTGCCAATGAAGCCACAGAGTTGACCTTGTATGCTCCGATGAGCTTGGGAGGAACTGCCTTAGCCTCCGGCGCCTATACTCTTTATGCTATTCCCAATGGCGAACAAATGACCATAATTGTAAACACGGCCACAAATGTTTGGGGTGCCTATTCTTACGATGCAGCAAAAGACATCGTTAGAGTGAATGTACCCATTCAAGAAAGCGGGGATTATTTAGAGGCTTTTTCCATGGCTTTCGAAGAAGTGGATGGTGGAGCTGCACTACACATGGGGTGGGGAAATTACCGCACCAAAGTTGTGCTTACCAAAAATTAATAAACAGCACCTTCTTAATAGACCCACCTCGGTGGGTTTTTTTATTTCAATAAAAGGCGGTTACTAGAAATCGATTGGAAGACTATACCATCGCTGGCTTTTTCGTAGAGGAGACCCAAGTGATTTGGGTCGATCTGAACCATATCGGAATAGGCTGCTGCTCCCGGGTCAATCAGGAGGGTATGACTCCAAGTTTTTCCTTGATCCGGACTGATTTTAAGAGACATTCGTTCTCTTTTTTCACGACTGTCGGGACCAGAATAAATCAATAAGGTATCTTGATTGCTAACAAAAGGAAGCAGGCTGGATTGACAGACGGGCGAAATTAATGCGGGATCAAAATAGGTTTTTTCCCAGCTACTTCCTCCACTAGTGCTGAGGGCAATCAAACGTAGATGCGAACGGCCACTTTGCTCACGGATGTTTAACATCAGCGTTCCATTGGAAAGTTCCACCCCTATGGCTTCATTGGAGGAGGGAATATCAACATCGGGACTGACATTCCAACTACCGCCGTGATCATCCGAATAAAAGCCATAGGCACGGTATTCATTGAAATTTTCTTGGGGCGGTCCTTGGGAGTGGTTGGCGGGAATATAGAGGCGTCCTTTGTATTTGCCTTTCTCAAATTGTAACGCATGTCCTGGAGTTGTGGCGTGTGTACGCCAATCTTTTTCAGCTTGTGAAGCGGACCCATTAAAATGTACTTGCGGCGTAATATTAATCCCCTTCGACCAGCTGCGTCCATGATCAACACTGGTTTTATACCAAACTTCTCGTGTTCCTTTGCCCAATCTAAGTTCCTGTTCGGAGACATCTCCGGTATTGTAAAATAAAAAAATACGCCCCTCAGGATAGTTGGGATCAAGACGATCTACTACGGGAGCTGGATTTCCAGCCTGTAAATTATGGAAGCTTGCAACCACTTTGGGCAACGACCAAGTGGCACCCCCATCGGAGCTGCGGCGAAGAAGAATATCAACATCTCCAAAATCTGCACAATTGTTGGTTCTTCCTTCGGCGAAAGCCAAAAGACTGCCGTCCGAAGACTTTATTATGGCGGGAATGCGATAGCAAGCATAAGCACCTTGACCATTCTCAAAAAGGGGAATCGCATTGCGGGGTCTTGTTTCCTTGCATTGAACAAAGAGGATACAAAAGAGGAGTATGCTAAGGCCGCGCTTCATAACAGATTAGGGCAACACCACTTTTAAAGCATTTTCAAGCAGCGGTTCCATGACTTCATAACCAGCTCGGGTGAGGTGAACCCCATCGTCGGTATAGGAAGGGATCAAACCATTGTTTCCATCCTCTAAAGCACTAAAATAATCCAAGTAAAAAACATTGTTTTTTTCAGCATAATCTTTGATCATGGCGTTCAATTTTGGAATTTTTATATGGGGATCCATTCCGGGTCTCCAAGGGTAATCATAGGCGGGGAGGACTGAGCACAAGATGACTTTTACATCATTGGCTTGCGCAATTTCCGTCATGGATTTAATATTGTCCAAAATCATTTCCAAAGTAGAAGGTCCTGTGTTTCCTGCGATGTCGTTGGTGCCCGCCAGAATCACCACAGCGGCGGCATCAATGGCAAGCACATCGGTGCGAAAGCGCACCAACATTTGAGGAGTCGTTTGCCCACTGATTCCTCTGTTTACATAGGGCTTGTTTTCAAAAAATTCAGGATGACTGTCCAGCCAACCAATGGTGATGGAATTTCCCATAAAAACCACTCGTTGTTGTGCCTCCTCCAATGGGGGAAGTGCTGCATTTGCCGCTTTAAAAGCATTAAAATTTGGCCAATCTTGTGCGTGTAATTGAGTCATAAGCAGGCTCATAAAAAATAGCATTAGCAATCGCTCTTTTCTTTTCATAGCATTGGAATTTCTCTAAAATTACTAATTTTTACTATCTTTAGTTACATTAGTTTTCTCACACATGTGACAAATCAAGAGGATCATTAATTTCTTTAAATATTGTTTATGCGTACAAATAGATTGAAAAGAGCATGTTGGCTGTGGTTAGGGGGGATTTCCATTTGGACAAGTCTCAACGCTCAAAATTACGTGCCTAGTCCCGAAAACTTGGAGGCAAGACGTTCATTCCAAGAGGCAAAATTTGGAATGTTTGTGCATTGGGGTGTCTACAGTCTTTTGGGGGACGGCGAATGGGTCATGAACAATCAAAACATTACTATTGATGAATATGAAAAACTCCCTGCTTTTTTCAACCCCATTGATTTTGACCCCCAAGAATGGGTAGCACTGGTCAAAGAAGCAGGAATGAATTACATCACCATAACCAGCCGTCATCACGATGGATTTTCCATGTTCGACTCCAAAGTCACCGACTACGATATTGTAGACGCAACGCCTTATGGCAAAGATATCCTCAAAGCCTTGGCAGAAGAATGTCGTCGACAGGGGATTAAATTATTTTTCTATTATTCATTACTCGATTGGAATCGCGACGACTATTTTCCCAGAGGCAGAACCGGTACCGGTATTGCTGGCAGGGGAGAAGGACAATGGGAGGATTATATTGCATTTATGAAAGCCCAACTCAGGGAGTTGTTGACCCAATACGGCGACATTGGAGGGATTTGGTTTGATGGACATTGGGATCAAAAAGAATGGGACGGCAAAAAATTTGGAGCCGTAAAAGTAGACTGGCATTACGACGAAATTTATGGAATGATACACGAATTACAACCCCAAGCCTTGATCGGAAACAACCACCATATTGGAGTGATTCCCGGAGAAGATTTTCAAATGTTTGAAAAAGATTTACCCGGAAAAAATACCACGGGTTGGGGAACAGCCGCCGATCAAATTGGCGCGGTGCCCCTAGAAGTATGTGAAACGATCAACGGCTCTTGGGGATTTAATTTACAAGACCGAAAACACAAATCGGACAAAGAACTGATTCATTATTTGATCAAAGCAGCGGGCTACGGCAGTAATTTACTTTTGAATGTGGGGCCCATGCCCAATGGAAAAATTCAACCGGAGCATCAGGCTTCTTTAAAAGCCATGGGGAACTGGTTAAAAACGAATGGGGCAACCATTTATGGAACGCAGAAAGGTCCTGTGCCTCCCACCGATGATTTTGTCTCCACCCAAAAAGGCAAAAAAGTTTTTCTTCACTTACTTAATCCCAAACCCAACATGATCCGAGTGGATGCGGTTCCCGTGAAAATCAAAAGCATCAAAGTGTTGGGAACAGCCACCCAATTGCCCTATAAAAACGATCGCTTTGGTTTGGCGATAGATGTTTCAAAAATTCAAAAAGATTCCATTGATACCATAATCGAAATTGAACTGCGATGAGTACTGCCCCACTTCAACAACGTTTACATTCCTTAGATTTTTTCCGTGGGCTGGTCATGTTTTTATTAGTCGCCGAGTTTTCTCACCTTTTTGGTGTCCTGATGGATACGGGAAATGAAAGCATAACGGCAGCAGCGGATTTTTTATTTCACCATGCACAGTGGGAAGGACTCCATTTTTGGGATTTAATTCAACCCTTTTTTATGTTTATCGTGGGGGTTTCCATTCCTTTTTCCTATGCCCATCGACAAAAAAAGGGAGAAAGCGAATCTCAAATTCGAAGCCATGCGCTACGACGCGCTTTTTTACTACTTTTGTTTGGGTGGGGCTTGTATTGTATTGGTCCAGAAAAAATTATCTTTCAATTTGACAATGTGTTAGCACAATTGTCTTTTACCTATTTGGTGGCCTTTTTATTGCTAAAAAAAACGCCACTCACTCAAGGGATCATCGCGCTACTTTTTATTATAATTTCGGATTTGCTTTATCGATTTTTTCCGGTTTCAGGTTTTGATCAAGCCTTTGTTGCGGGACAAAATTTCGGAGCTTGGTTCAATATCTTTATTTCCGGGTATGAGTACGGTGGGCATTGGGCAGCTTTTAATGCGGTTCCCACAGCGGCACACACCCTTTGGGGTTTGATGGCAGGGCAATTATTGATGGGAAACACTACGGCTTCTTACAAACTCAAACGACTTTGGTGGGCAGCGGCGCTTTGTCTGTTGTTGGGCGTGCTTAGTAGTTTTTTCACTCCGGTCATCAAACGCATTGCAACCACTTCTTTTATTTTCTTATCGGGCGGGTGGACCATCGCTGCCCTCAGCGTATCCTATTGGTTGATTGACGTAAAGTCTTACATCAAAAAAACCCTAGTGTTTCGGGTGGTAGGCATCAATCCCTTGTTTATCTATCTCTTTGCTTCTGTGGGAGGAGGAAATTTAATTCAGAAAATATTTCGACCCTATACAAACTCATTACTAGGAATTTTTTCCACTTGGTGGGCCAGTTTTGTCCTCAGCCTTGTAGTCCTTTTTTGCCTGTGGTACCTTTGTTATTGGTTGTATCAAAAGCGAATTTTTATAAAAATTTAAAATGAAAAGAATCTTATTGTTTTTGAGCGTAATGGTAGTAATGGGCTGTGAACAAGCACCGAAAACGCTGCAACAAGCACCCAATATCATATACATTTTTGCGGACGACTTGGGTTATGGAGAGTTGGGGGCCTATGGTCAAAAGAAAATCAAGACGCCCTATTTAGATCAATTGGCGGCTGGGGGCATGCGCTTTACACAACACTATACCGGAGCTCCAGTTTGTGCGCCTTCTCGTTATATGTTGATGACCGGAACCCATGCCGGACATGCCTACATTCGTGGCAACTATGAATTGGGGCAATTTTCAGATGATCAAGAAGGCGGACAAATGCCCATACCGGAGCACACTCCAACACTTGCCAAAATGCTTAAAGCTGCGGGTTATCAAACCGCCATGGTTGGAAAATGGGGACTCGGGATGAATGGAACAACGGGGAGTCCTTTGCTGCAAGGGTTTGATTATTACTTTGGCTATTTAGATCAAAAACAAGCGCACAATTATTACCCCACGCATTTATGGGAAAACGATCGAGTTTTCCCACTGAACAACGATTATTTTTTAGTGCATACGCCCATAGCCCCCGGCAGTGATCAAAAGGCTTTCGATCAGTTTAAAGGCAAGGATTATGCTCCGGATCGCATGCTGCAAAAAGCCTTACATTTTTTGGATACGACCGCTACAAAAAAACCTTTTTTCCTCTACTATCCTTCTCCCATCCCCCATGTTTCGCTGCAGGTACCGGACTCCTTGGTGGCGATTTATCAAGATCAATTTGATGACCAACCCTATTACGGTGATAAAGGCTATACTGCGCATCAATATCCAAAGGCAGCCTATGCCGCCATGATTACGCATTTGGATTCACAAGTCGGTAAAATATGGGAAGCGGTCAAAGCGCGTGGGCAAGAGGACAACACTTTAATTTTATTCTCTAGTGACAACGGCCCCACTTTTGCCGGGGGAGTCGATGCTACCTATTTTAATAGTGCAGCCGGATTTCGGGGTTTAAAAATGGATGTTTATGAAGGGGGTATCCGTATTCCTTTTATTGCCTACTGGAAAAATAAGATCAAAGCGGGATCCACCTCTGGACTGGTATCTGGACACTGGGATATGTACAACACTTTTGCTGACTTGGTCGGACAGCCCACCACAGCTCTCGATGGCATTTCTATCCTTGGAGAACTTTTGGGCAAAAAACAAGAACAACAGCATCCGTATCTTTATTTTGAGTTTCCCGAAAAGCGAGGACAAATTGCCGTGCATTTTGGCAAATGGAAAGGCGTTAAAATTGACATGAAGACAAATCCCAATGCCACTTGGGAACTTTACAATATGGAAGAGGATCCCAACGAACAAAAGGATTTAGCTGCAACTTTTCCCACTATTGTGCAGCAAATGGATTCCCTTCAACGCCTGGCACACCGACATCCACACATTCGAGAGTGGGAATTTATTGACCCAAAATTTAAAAAATAACGAACGTGAAAAATAAATCAATCATCAACGTCATCGCCGGGTTTTTACTCTTGAGCGTTTTTACCCGCTGTGAATCTGCCCAGCAGCCCATTGCAGCGGTAGCTCCTGTCCCCAATGTACATCAATTGGCGTGGCAAGAATTGGAATATTATGCCTTTATTCATTTTAACATGAATACATTCACCAATAAAGAGTGGGGGTATGGCGATGAACAACCGGAACAATTTAATCCGAGTGCCTTGGATGCCCGACAATGGGCGCGAGTGGCGAAAGCGGCCGGAATGAAAGGCATCATCATCACCGCTAAACACCACGACGGTTTTGCCCTATGGCCCAGTGCTTTTACAGAACACTCCGTAAAAAATGCCCCTTGGAAAGATGGAAAAGGAGATTTGATTCGCGATTTATCAGACGCTTGTAAAGAATTGGGATTAAAGTTTGGGGTCTATCTTTCTCCTTGGGATCGAAATCATCCCGATTATGGAAAGCCCGAATATGTGACCTACTATCGCAATCAATTGAGAGAATTACTGACCAATTATGGGGAAATTTTTGAGGTCTGGTTTGATGGGGCCAATGGTGGCGATGGCTATTACGGAGGTGCCAATGAGGAACGAAGAGTGGATAAAAGAAATTACTACGATTGGCCAACGACCATACAAATGGTGCGAGAATTGCAACCTCAAGCCGTGATTTTTAGCGATGCCGGACCCGATATTCGTTGGGTAGGAAACGAACGTGGATATGCCTATGATACCACCTGGTCACCTCTTCTGCGTGATAGTGTTTATGCAGGGATGCCTGGTTTTGATAAATACGCCAAAGGGCAGGAAAACGGAACCCATTGGGTACCCACCGAATGCGATGTTTCCATTCGCCCGGGCTGGTATTATCATCCCGAAGAAGATGAAAAAGTAAAATCATTATCCGCCTTAGTAGACATCTATTTCAATGCTGTGGGACGGAATAGTAATTTTTTATTAAATCTTCCGGTGGACAAACGCGGTCTTATCCATGAAAATGACGAAGCGCAATTGATGAAATTAGCAGCCTTTTTAAAAGAAATGTACAAGGAAGATTTTGCAGCTATGGCACGGGTCAAAACGGCGGACGCACGTTCGGGCTATGGAGCAGAAAATATCGTTGACAATGACAAAGACACCTATTGGGCAGCTCCCGAAGGAACCACCGCTGCGCAAATTGATTTGGAATGGAAACAACCACAATTCGTCAACACTTTTATGATCCAAGAGTACATTCCTCTGGGGCAGCGAATCCGATCTTTTTCATTTAAAATTAAAACCGAAAAAGGATGGAAAAAGGTGGAGACAGGAGCAACGGTCGGGAACAAACGCTTGATTCGTTTTGAAACGCAAGCCATCACAGCCTTGCGATTTTCCATTACTGCCGCAAAAGCAAGTCCGATCATTTCTAATTTGGGGGTTTATAAAGCTCCAGAAATCCGTGAAGAATGATATTTCGTAACCTCCTACTGCTTTTTTGGATGCTATTGTTTTGGGCCTGTGTTTCCCCCCAAAAGAACCCCCCGCCCAATATTATTTTATTTTTTGTAGATGATTTGGGCTGGCAGGATACCTCTGTTCCCTTTTGGGATCAGACAACTCCCTTAAATCAGAAATATCACACGCCCAATATGGAACGCCTTCGTGCCAAAGGGTTGAAATTCACCAATGCCTACAGCACACCGGTTTGTTCGCCCACTCGGGTGAGTTTGATGACCGGAATGAATGCTGCTCGGCATCGCGTGACCAACTGGACGCTCTATCCAGATCGAAAGCAACCCATGGAACTGGATCATCCGACTTTAGAATTTCCCGACTGGAACTACAACGGACTTGCTACCTCGGATACGATTCCCAATGCAGCCTATGCCACACCCTTTCCGCAAATTTTAAAAGAGCATGGGTATGCAACCCTACATGCTGGAAAAGCCCATTTCGGTGCACTGGGCTATCCCGCTGAAAATCCATTGAATTTGGGTTTTGAAATCAATATAGCCGGACACGCTGCCGGAGCACCCCAGAGCTATTGGGGATTAGATGATTTTGGAAATAATAATGAAGAAAAAAAAGTTTGGGCAGTTCCCGGTTTGGAACGCTATCACGGGAAAGATATTTTCTTGACCCAAGCCCTGACAGATGAAGCCTTAGCCGCAGTGAAAGTGCCCTTAGCAAAAAAACAACCCTTTTTCCTCTACCTTTCGCTCTATGCCGTTCACACTCCCTTGATGGCTGATAATCGTTTTATAGATCGTTATACCCACAAAGGACTTCCGCCCCAAGAGGAAAAATATGCCTCGATGATTGAAAGCATGGACAAGGCCTTGGGCGACGTCCTTGATTTTGTAGAAAATCAAGGAATTGAAGATCATACGGTTATTTTATTTATGTCCGATAATGGAGGGTTAAGTGCCGTTGGACGAGGTGGCGAAAAACACACCCACAATGCGCCATTGAGAAGTGGAAAGGGATCGATTTACGAAGGTGGGATTCGTGTTCCTATGTTGGCCTATTGGCCTGGAGTGACGCCCATTAACAAAACGGAAGAAACGTCGCTCATCATAGAAGATTTCTATCCCACACTACTAAATATTGCAGGTATTTCCAGCTATACCAGCGTTCAGACCCTTGATGGAAAAGACTTTACGAATCTATTAAAAGGGGAGACCTTGGATACTACTGAGCGTCCTTTGTTTTGGCATTATCCCAACGATTGGGGGCCGAGTGGTCCGGGAATTGGAAGCTTTAGTGCCGTTCGAAAAGGCGCATGGAAGCTGATTTATTTTCACAACGATCAACATTTGGAATTGTATCATTTACCGACCGATATCGGCGAGCAGCACAATTTGGTATCCAAAGAACCCGAACGCACCCGAGCATTGGCTCAGGTACTGACCGCATACCTCATTGAGGTCAATGCACAAATGCCTTCAAATAAGCAAACAAAAGAACAAATTCCCTTATCTTTGTCGGCAATTCCTTAGTACGATAATATGACTAAATTCCCTTTCATTCAACCTTTGTTGATTGCTCTGACCCTTGGCTTAGCTCCTTTTACTCCAGAACCCCATATCGTGGGAAAATTACGTTGGATCAGCGGGGGAGGCGCAGGAATGCAAGCCATGGACTATTTCGATTTAGTTTTACATGGAGCACCTTGGCTTTGGTTGATTTTTTCCTTGCTCAAATGGGGGGGTAAACTTCAAAAAAAAGTGTAATTTAGAAGTCTCAAAAATTAATTATTATGGCAACTTACGAATGTAGTTCTTGTGGTATGGCAGTCAATGCGAGCTGTGCCAAATGCGATCAACCCTTAGAAAACGATCATCTTACTTTGGATGACGGATCCGTGGTTCAAATTTCAATTTGCAGAAGTTGTGAAGGGAAAATCAAATCCCCACAGTGTTGCGGTGCAGATATGAGTTGTTCGGTTTAATTCGAACCCACTTTTTCGATGCTTTTCAGGAGTCCAATTTCCAAACTTGCTTTGGATGAACAGGATGATTACTGCGATGTTTCTATGGGAATCAGCCCATTAAGGACTGGACCTTCATGGCTAACCCCATATCTCCACTAATTTTTATTTGCCCTCCCATAACGGCCATCATAGGATTGATGTCCCCATCGCGGAGTTTTTGAAGCACTTCGGCAGTCAAACTTATGGTACAATCCGCAGCTCCATCGGAAGCTTTTACAAGGTTGGTGTCACCACTACCATCGATAATGATGCCAACCCCATCTACTTCAAATTTAATGCTCCCTCCAATGGGGGCAGCAGTGGCGGCTCTTTTTTCAAACTGGGAAATCATGTTTTCAAGACTCATGGAGTATGTTTTTTTCAAAAGTAAAAATAAAAAATGACACCGTGTCATTTATTTTACTAGTTTAGAGAGATAAAAATTTTGACTCATGAAGTATCGATTAAAAAAGGCTGCGGTGTTGGGCTCCGGCGTGATGGGTTCCGGCATTGCTTGTCATTTGGCGAACATTGGAATGGAAGTGTTGTTGTTGGACATTGTTCCACCCCAATTGGACGCCCAACAGCGAAAAGACCCACAAGCACGAAACGGATGGGTAAACACCAGTTTGCAAAATGCCTTGCGTTCCAAGCCGGCGGCATTGTATCATAAATCTTTTGCGAGTCGAATCAAAACGGGCAATTTTGAAGACGATTTTGAAAAAATTGCCGATGCCGATTGGATTATAGAAGTGGTGATTGAGCGTTTGGACATTAAACGGCAAATTTTTGAAAAGGTGGATCGGCTTCGGAAAGCACAGAGTTTGGTGAGCTCCAATACCTCCAGTATTCCCATTCATCTTCTGGCAGAAGGTCGTTCCGCTGATTTTAAAGCGCATTTTTGTGGGACTCATTTTTTTAATCCCCCCCGATATTTACGCCTTTTGGAAGTGATTCCAACACCCGACACGCGAGTTGAGGTGACACAGCATTTTATGGAATTTGGTAAAACGGCTTTGGGAAAACAAACCGTTTTGTGTAAAGACACCCCTGCCTTTATCGGAAATCGAATTGGAGTGATGTCTGGAAGTGAAACTTTTTTGTTGACAGAGAAATACGAATTTAGTGTTGAGGAAGTCGATGCCCTAACGGGTTCGCTCATTGGGCGTCCCAACACCGCGACTTTTCGACTTCAAGATTTAGTGGGTTTGGATACCAGTGATAATGTGAGTCGCTTTGTAACCGAAAATGTAAAGGGGGATCGATATATCGATCAATTGAAAGAAAAGCCTACGCCCAAGTTTATGCGCTTTCTTTTGGACAATAAGTTTTTGGGAAATAAAACGGATAAAGGTTTTTATGAGAAAACTTCTAAAAAAGATGAACATGGAAAAACCATTATTAATGCTTTAAACTTACAGACCCTCACCTATGCTCCGACCACCAAACCCAAAATGGAAGTGGTTAGAACCGCGAAAGGAATGGAGCTGATGAACAAACGCCTTCAATATTTAGTAGATGGCGACAGTAGAGAACAACAATTTTTTAAAGATTATTTTGGGGCATTATTTTCCTATGCTGCGGCACGTGTACCCGAAATTTCCGACCAATACTATCCGGTTGATGACGCTATGCGAACCGGGTATGTATGGGATTACGGACCCTTTGAATATTGGGATTTAATTGGTTTTGAAAAAGGAATGGCCTTGGCCGAAGCCACTGGTGAAAAGTTACCTCAATGGATTACAGAGCTAAAAGAAAAAGGGGATCAGTTGTTCTATAAATACGAAAAGGGCCAGCGAAAATATTTTAACCTCGAATCAAAAACCTATGAAGCGGTTCCCGGATCGGAGTCCTTTATTATTTTGGACAGCTATCGTTCACAAGCTCCGGTAATTAAAAACAGTGAATGTTTGGTTCACGACATTGGAGAGGGAGTGTTGTGTTTGGAGTTTACCAGTAAAAGTAATGCCATCGGTGAAGGAATCGGACGCGGTTTGGACGAGGTCATCCGATTGGCAGAAGAAGGTGATTGGAAGGGAGTCGTCATTGGAAATAATGCCAAGCAGTTTTCCGTCGGTGCCAATCTGATGAATGTTGGGATGTTGGCCATGCAAAAACAATTCGAACCGCTGGAAAAAATGGTGGATGGTTTTCAGCAAATGAATATGAAGTTGCGTACCTCTAAAATCCCTGTGGTAGTTGCCACACAAGGCTATGTTTTTGGTGGTGGTTGCGAAATTGCCATGCATTGTGATGCAGGAATCTACGCTGCGGAGTCCTATATCGGTCTGGTAGAAGTAGGGGTAGGCTTGTTGCCTGGTGGGGGAGGAACCAAAGAGTTTGCTCTTCGTGCCAGTGATGACTTTTTTGAGGGTGATGTGCAATCCCCCACTTTGATCAATTATTTTAAAACCATTGCAACAGCCGCCGTTTCCACTTCCGCTCATGAAGCTTTCGATTTAAATTATCTCAAAAAAGGGCGTGATTTTGTGTGTGTTAATACCCCCATGAATATAAGCAGGGCAAAAGAAAAAGTGCTGCAGTTGGCGGAACAATATATCCCTCCAGCCATTCGCGAGGATGTTGAGGTTTTGGGTAGAGGAGGATTGAGTGTATTGTATTCCGCTATCAATGAATTTAGACTGGGAGAGTATATGTCGGATTACGATGTGGAAATTGCGCGTAAAATTGCCTATGTCATCTGTGGAGGTGACTTGACGGCTTCTCAAAAGGTGAGCGAACAATATTTATTAGATATTGAGCGTGAAAATTTTATGGCCCTTTTGGGAAATCAAAAAACCTTGGATCGCATCCAATATCTTTTAATGAACAACAAACCTTTAAGAAACTAAATTCATGGAAGCATATATAATTAAAGGCTATAGATCGGCCGTTGGAAAAGCCAAAAAAGGAGGATTTAAGAATTTTCGTTCCGATGATTTGGCGGTCGCCATCATCAAGCAGTTAATGGCAGCCGTTCCCGAAGTGGATCCCAAACAGGTGGACGATGTGATTGTGGGATGTGCCAATCCAGAGGGGGAGCAAGGACTTCAAGTAGGTCGTTTGATTGCTGCTCGTGCTTTAGGAAAAGAAGTACCCGGAATAACAATCAACCGTTATTGTGCGTCGGGTTTGGAAGCCATTGGACAAGCCGTAGCGAAAATTAAAGCCGGTTATGGACATATCTATATTGCAGGAGGTGCTGAAAGTATGAGTATGATTCCGATGACGGGTTATAAACTCGCACCGAGCTATCAAGCCAATATGGAAAATTTAAATTACCATGTAGGAATGGGGGCAACCGCAGAGGCGGTGGCCGCCAAGTATAAGATCACCCGAGAAGCGGCAGATGTTTTTTCTTATCACTCGCACAAAAAAGCCGCTGAGGCCATAGATGCTGGAAAATTTGCCAACCAAATTGTTCCCGTTACGGTGGAGGAGGTTTTTGTAGCCGGTGGTCAACGAAAAACAAAATCCCACACGGTTGCTGTGGACGAGGGGGTTCGCCGAGACACCACCGTGGAGGGATTGGCTAAATTGCGTCCGGCGTTTAAAATGAAAGGGGTGGTCACCGCGGGGAATGCTTCTCAAACGTCTGATGGAGCAGCCTTTACCCTAGTGGTGAGTGAAGCGATGGTAAAACAGTTGCATTTGCAACCCATTGCGCGATTGGCCGCTTGCGCGGTTGCAGGAGTGGATCCCTTGTATATGGGAATAGGACCTTGTATGGCCATCCCAAAAGCCTTGCAACAAGCCGGATTACAACTAAAAGACATCCAACAGACTGAACTTAATGAAGCCTTTGCGGCGCAAGCATTGGCGGTGATTCAAGAGGCCGGACTGAATCCCGAAACCGTTAATGTGAACGGAGGAGCCATTGCATTGGGGCATCCCCTGGGTTGTACCGGGGCAAAACTCACCATACAATTGTTGGACGAAATGCAACGGCGCAACCAACGTTATGGAATGGTGACGGCCTGTGTAGGTGGCGGACAAGGGATTGCCGGTATTTTTGAACGATTATAGTTTTCAATGGCAGCGGTAGCAACGATTGATGGAAAACGAGAAGCCCAAAAACAACAAATCCGTGAACGCCTTTTAGCAGAGGCATTGCTACTTTTTTCTGAACAGGGATTGGAACACACCAAGGTGTCCCATATTGTAGAAAAAAGTGGAATTGCTCGAGGGACTTTTTACAATTATTTTCCCGATATCAATACGCTTTTTGATGCTTTGATTGAGCAATTAAACGATCGTATTCACCAGCAAATTCTTATAACGAGAAAGGAAACCCATAATGTCTACGACTATTTGTATAAAACCTTTAAAAGTTATTTTGATATTATTGGAACTCCTGAAATGGTGAAATTTCACATCATCAATCAAGCCCAAATCCGCCAGCGATCTTATCAAAGCACCATGGTAAAAACACTTGTAAAAGATTTGAATAGAGATTTAAAGTCCTCCAAAAAAATCAAAGCTTTTACTGAAAAATACGAATTTCTTTTATTGAGTTTTATGTTAGTCGGTGCTCCTCCGGAGTTGTTTTTAGCCACCCACACCTCTGATGTAAATCTTTCCAGCGAACAACTGGCGACTTTTCTCAGCAAACTTTTTTATAAGGTCTTGATGGAGTAAAGGCAGGTATTTAATACTTTTGGAGGTGTCAAAGACCCAATGATGATCCAGTTGCTCTACCTACATTCCCTTCACAGCCTCAGAAAAACTTTTGGAAATCGGGATTTAGTCTATTATTTCGTAGGATTGCTGTTGGTTTTGATGGTTTTTACAAAAAGTTTATATCCCTATGTTTTAAAACATCCCCAATGGTTTTTGTTTTTTAGCCTTCAAATTTTACAAATACATTTTATTCGAAAAGATCAAGGATTGTTGAAATTGGCAGGAACTTTTGGCAAAGGATTTAGATTTTTAGAATACAGTTTTTACAGCCTACCCTACTAATTTTATATGCGCTTACTGCTCATTGGGTTTTATTCGGCATCCTACTTTTACTTGTTTTTTTGATTACTCTGATTCCTCAGCAAAAACGCTTTATTGGATTCGCTCCATTCCTGATTTTTGTACCCTCTTGGAAAACACAATTCAGAAAATATCGCTTGTGGATTATTTTGGGAGTGATGCTGTATTTATGTTTTAAAGGGTATGAAGTTGGCAATATTGGACTGCTCTATCTTGCGCTGTTGTTGGGAGGAATCACCGTACTTTCTATTCTTTTTTATAAAGAACAAAAAAGTTTTGTGGGATGGAGCGCATTCAAAGGGGAAGCTTTTCTTTTGGAAGTAATGAAAATCAATTTGCTCAACAGTACAATCTTTTTTGGGCCACTTATTTTGCTGGTTATGTATTTTGACGTGCGGCAACTTTGGGTTTTTGTACCTCTATTCTTTGTTTTTATGGTGGCTGTTTTAATCAAATATGCTTATTATGAAAATAGTTTTCAGCAAGGGGTAATTTTTGTTCTTTTTTTAATTTTTCTCCCCTATGCTTTCCCCTTATTAGTCGTGCCGTATTTTTATCGTAAAAGTGTTCATACCCTCCAACAGCTCCAAAGTTCAGATGTTACACCTCAAAATTGATGAAAAATCTTACGGAAGAAAAAGTATTTTTTCTCAATTAACACTTGATCTTCAAGTTCCGGGGGTCTATGGTTTGGTGGGGAAAAATGGAGTTGGAAAAACCACTTTACTGGAATGTATCGCAGGCCAAACTTCATTTAAGGGGGGAATGCATTGGAACCAACAAATATTAGACAAAAGTGAAGTGGCATGGTGTCCTACTCATCCCTTTGTTTATGAGTATTTAAACAGTACGGAATTTAGTCGGTTTTTTGCCCAATTGATGAAAATTGAACAAATCAAATCCAAAGTGGTGTTTGATGTGCCAGAGCGTCCGTTGATAAAAGAGTTTTCTACCGGCATGAAAAAGAAAGCCTACCTCAATGCCCTGCTTCAAAAGGAATATACACTTTATCTTTTTGATGAGGTCTTTAATGGTTTGGATATGGAGTCTGTTTTTGCTCTTCAAAAATTAATCCTTTCCCTTGGCAAAACTAAAATTGTGATGGTTTCCTCCCACATTATTGACTCCTTGTTTAAGATTTGTGATGCTATTTTTTGGCTTAATGACGGAAGAATAGAAAGGTTTGAACGAAATGAATACAGGAATTTAGAGCTTAAGCTGTTGGGTTAAAATTTAAATAAGTTTGTAAAACTTAAAGCTGACACGGAAAGAATTCTTTACACGTTTTAATTCGCTCTAACTTCCGAGCAGGATATAAATCAAAACAGTAATTACACAGAGTGCGATGGAAAAAGGAGTGGTGTATTTCCATGATTTTAGATCCAAAAGCGGTGGCTGTGCTTCCCATTCTTTTTGGGATTGGGGATAAAAATAAGAAACCCCAAACATGACCGCCACATTCAAGACAAATTCAATTCCCCAAATGTGTACAAAATGAATGTTTACGGGAACAATAAAAGTGGTGAGGATGTAAAAAATTAACCCGATTAATAAAGCTGTTTTTGCAGCGACTGCCGAAATGGTTTTAGTAAAAAAACCGGCCAGCATAATGGAGGCGATGGGGATAAAGAAAATCCCGTTGAGTTGTTGGAGCAATTGATAAAGTCCGTCGGGGGCATTGGCAACCCAAGGTGCTACGGCAATGGCAAAGAAGGCAAGAACCGTGGAGGTGAGTTTGCCCACCCGAACCAGTTTTGAATCGGTACATGTTTTGTCAATGATTTCTTTGTAAATATCAATACTAAAAATGGTGGCGGCACTATTCAAAACGCTATTAAAAGTACTCAACACTGCCCCCATAACAATTGCGGCAAAGACCCCAATCAAGCCTACGGGTAGTACTTTTTTAATCAACTCTGGATAAATCATGTCTTGGTTGTCATACAGACTATCGCCATAGTAGTAGAAACCGATCACCCCCGGGAGGATGATGATTAAGGGCACTAATATTTTGAGTACTCCGGTAAACAGTAAACCTTTTTGCGCTTCCACCAAACTTTTGGCACCCAAGGCGCGTTGAATGATGGTTTGGTTCATACTCCAAAAATAGAGTTGATTGATGATCAGCCCTGTAAAAAGCACTCCAAAAGGCAAGATGGAATCGGGTGCACCCACCACATTGAATTTTTCTGGAGCATTCCTATACACAGCTTTTAGGCCGCTGAAAAGATTTCCCTCACCAATGCTGACCAAAGCAATGCAGGGTACTGCCAAGCCTCCAATGAGCAATCCGTAACCATTGAGTGTATCCGATACAGCCACCGCTTTAAGTCCACCAACGATGGCATAGAGCGAACCCAGTAAGCCGATGGCGATGACCGTCAGTATAATCCCTTGTTGTCGAGAGACACCCAAGACTTCAGAGACATTAAAAATACTCTCTAAATTAATAGCTCCGGTGTAGAGCACTATGGGTAAAAGTGTAACGACAAATGAGATCATCAAAAAAAAAGCAACAAGCGTACGTGTACTGCGATCAAAGCGTTGTTCTAAATACTGGGGAATGGTGGTCAGCCCCATTTTTAAATATTTGGGAACAAAATAGATGGCCGCGATGATGAGCGCCAAAGCCGAGGTCACCTCCCAAGCAATGATGATAAACCCATTTTTATAAGAAGACCCATTCATCCCGATGAGGTGTTCTGTAGAAATATTAGTCAACAGCATGGAACCCGCAATAACCACTCCGGTCAGACTTCTACCGCCCAAAAAATAACCGTCTTGCGAACTCAGGTTTTCGTTTCTTAATTTGTACCAAGAATAAATAGCAACAAAAACAGTATAGGCAATAAAGGTAAAAAGGATCATGAAATTTTAGGGTTTTGAAGAATTTTTTGATGTTGCCTGTCTGATGCCACCAAAATATATTTTTATGTGTTAGCGGATTTTAAAGATACATAATTTTTATATGTCGGTGGGTGCAGCTTGACGGGATCATTGTTATTGAAATTCCTGTCTTCATAAAATATATTAAGAATCTGTAAATGGAATGGTTTTTTATTTTGTAGAAATCGCTTTTGAATTTTTTTAAAAACTCAAGAAATAGAGGGTTGTGTTAAATTGAAATGAGATTATATTTACTCTGAAAGAGTTTAATTTTAAAATTATAAATTCAAGAAGGAACACAAAATTATAGTGATTCAGCAGATAAAAAACCAACACTAGAATATTGGATGTAACGGTTTCACCGCTTATCCTCCCAAACCAAACGCTCCTCCTTTCGTTCAGTAAAGAAATCACTGCATTTCCCGTCACCCATACCGGTAATGCCTCCGTCTGGATGGCAGATGAGGGTACAGTTTTCATTATACAATTCACTAAAAACATCACAACAATATTGCGGAATAAAAAAGACGGTTTTGTTTTGGTAGCTATAGCGATAGATTTTGGCGGGAGGATTTCGGACGGTTTCCGTTTTTATTGCTTCAATTTTTTGAGTAATACAAGCGGGTAGGTTTTCGGTGTCTTTTTCTTTGTTACAACTCATGAGCAATAACACACAACAAAGCGCGGAACGGTATAAGGATTTCATTGGGTTTTACTTCACAATTTTTTCACCACATAGGTCACGATTCCCCAAATAATCAGTTCGTTTTCTTCGGTGACTTTCAGGGGTTGGTAGTTTTTGTTTTCAGGCATCAGATAGACGCAGTCGGCAGCTACTTTGAGGCGTTTCACGGTGAATTCACCATCGATAAAACAGACGGCAATTTTCTTGTCTTTGGGTTCTAAGCTCCTGTCGATCACCAACAAATCGCCATCGTCCAATCCGGCACCTTGCATAGACTCTCCCGAAACCCGCGCATAGAAAGTCGCTTCTTCGTTGCGCACCACTTCTTGATCAATGCTGATGCGCAATTCTTTAAAGTCATCGGCAGGTGAAGGAAAACCGGCGGAGACGCCTTCCTGTGCCCAATGCAGTTTTTTTTGATGCTCTTGATCGGGGTGAAAAAAAACTAATTTCTGTGGGTTCATTTTCCTTTTTTTACGATAATAATTTCATTGATTTCAGTAGTAAAACGCTGCGATAGATGTTCTTGTTTCATTTTCCAAGTACGTTTTAAATCTTGATTGGCCAGTTTTATCCGATGGGGCCCAAAGCGTTTGTGTACACGATCCAAACTTTGCATCACCGCCAGATGTTTGTCGCTGTTGTTTTGAAACAAGCTCAGTTGTCGTTCTGCAGTTGGCACCAAGCCCATAATCATGACGCCTGCTTTTTTATAGTGAATCCCTTCTTTAAATATTTTTTTTAAGCCCATGACGGCGTATTTGCTCAGCGTGATACTGGAATTAGAGGCATAGGGTAGGGGCAGCACACAGCTATTGCGGTAGGGCAGACTTCCTTTTTTATGGGGATCACTTCGCACAAACACCAAAAGAGCATTACAGCTACTTTGTTGCTTCCGCATTTTTTCGGCACAACTTGTAGCAAAAGTCGAAATGCGTTCTTCTAGGTCCGAAAAAGCAGTCAGTGTACCCTCAAAACTGCGGGTGGTGGCAATGCCTTTTTTAGGAGGTGTCACTTCTTCCAATTGGATGGAAGCAATGCCTAACAAATCTTTTTTTAGGCGTAACCCCAAAATACTCATATGTTTTTGTATCCAACTATCGGGCAATTGGGTGAATTGCAGGGCATTGTTAATCCCCATTGCTTCTAGGCGTTTTCGGTGTTGTCGACCAATCCCCCACACATCGCCGATGGCTGTCCATTGTAGTGCTTTTACCCGCTTCTTTTCATCGTCAATACAATAAACTCCTTGGGTACGATCGGCAAATTTTTTAGCAATCTTGTTGGCGATTTTTGCCAAGGCTTTGGTGGGAGCCAAGCCAATAGACACAGGAATGCCCGTCCATTTCCGAACGTGTTTGCGCATTTTATGACCTTCTTGCTCCAAATCAAAATAATCAAAACCTTTAAACTGTAAAAAAGCTTCGTCAATACTGTAAATTTCTACGTTGGGAGTGTACTGCTCCAAAATACGCATCACCCGGCTGCTCATGTCACCATAAAGGGGATAGTTGGAGGAAAACACCTTGATGTGCTGCTGTTTAAATTGTTCTTTGTACTGAAAAGCCGGAGCTCCCATGGGAATCCCCAGGGCTTTGGCTTCGTTGCTTCGCGCAATTACACAGCCGTCATTGTTGGAAAGAATCACCACGGGTTTACCTTCCCATTGCGGCTGAAAAACCCGCTCGCAAGAAGCATAAAAATTATTACAATCAACCAGTGCAAACATGTGGAAAAGGTATTAAAATGTTTTTCAAAATGGAATAGCAAATGACGATATTTTGAGATCTTTTTTGCGCCCGTTTTTAATTCACAAAAAGCCTTTGATTTTCTACACAAATAAAGACTGACTTTAGACAAAAGTTGTAATTTTGTTCCTTGTATAAAGTTCAGACCATTACATGGATAAATATTCCTTTTTGAATGCTGCGCACACAGCCTATTTTTCTTCCCTTTACGATCAGTATTTACAGGCCCCTGATAGTGTAGAACCCAGTTGGAGAGCTTTTTTTCAAGGTTTCGATTTTGGAATGGAAAGCAGCAATGGAACCGTTTTCGAGACCGAAGTTGAGGTTCCGGAACACTTGCAAAAAGAATTTAGAGTCATCAAATTGATTGATGGCTATCGAACTCGAGGGCATTTGTTTACCAAAACCAATCCGGTTCGGGAGCGAAGAAAATACTTACCCACGCTGGATATTGAAAATTTTGGACTGGAGGCAAGTGATTTAGACACTATTTTCAATGCCGGGGATATTATGGAAATTGGTCCCAGCAGCCTGCGTGATATCATTCAGCATCTACAACGCATTTATTGCGAATCCATAGGACTTGAGTATATGTATATTCGCGATCCTGAAAAGGTGCAATGGATTCAGCAGCGTTTAAACATCAACGACAATCATCCTAATTTTTCTAACGATGAAAAAAAACACATCCTCGAAAAGCTGACCGAGGCCGTGGCTTTTGAAAACTTCTTGCACACCAAATACGTCGGTCAAAAACGCTTTTCTTTAGAAGGTGGTGAATCTTTGATTCCCGCTCTTGATGCGGTGGTTGAAGCAGCAGCCAATCAAGGGGTGGAAGAGTTTGTTATGGGAATGGCACACCGCGGACGTTTGAATGCTTTGACCAATATTTTTGGAAAATCAACCAAAGCCATCTTTAGCGAGTTTGATGGAAAAGACTACGAAGAAGTTGTTTTTGATGGAGATGTAAAATACCATTTGGGATGGACTTCCGAACGGGTGACAAAAAGCGGAAAACGCATCAATATGAACATTGCGCCCAATCCCTCCCACTTGGAAACTGTGGGAGCTGTATTGGAAGGAATTGTTCGAGCAAAGTCCGAAGATAAATTTGGAGGAGATAAAAACAAGGTATTGCCCATCATTGTCCATGGCGATGCGGCTATTGCCGGCCAAGGTTTGCCCTACGAAATTGTACAAATGGCACAGTTGAAAGGCTACGGTACCGGGGGAACGGTTCACATAGTTGTGAATAATCAAATTGGTTTTACCACCAATTATTTGGATGCCCGTTCCAGTACCTATTGTACCGATGTTGCCAAAGTAACCCTTTCGCCGGTATTGCATGTCAATGCCGATGACGCCGAAGCAGTGGTGCATGCCACGCTTTTTGCGCTGGACTATCGAATGAAATTTGGACGCGATGTATTTATCGACCTTTTAGGATATCGCAAATATGGACATAACGAAGGAGATGAACCCCGATTTACACAGCCCGCCTTGTATAAAGCCATAGCGAAACATAAAAATCCAAAAGAGATTTATGCCGAAGTGTTGCTCCGGCAAAATGTGATCGACCAAGATTACGTAAAAACCATAGAAGCCAACTACCGCAACGTTTTAGAAGATAACCTGGAAGATTCCAGAAAGCAACAAACCACCGTGATTACTCCTTTTATGCAGGACGCATGGAATGGTTTTACTCGGGTGGATGAATCTCAAATGATGCAAACGGTTGCCACAGCGGTTTCTCAAGAAATATTGGACGCTACGGCTAGTGCCCTTACAAGCTTACCCAAAGGAAAAAAGTTTTTGCGAAAAGCAGAGCGATTGATTAAGGATCGTTATAAAATGTATTTCGAAAAGGATGAGTTGGATTGGGCCATGGGAGAATTATTAGCCTATGGCACACTGCTTCAGGAAGGTTTCAACGTTCGTATTTCGGGACAGGATGTAGAACGCGGCACCTTTTCACACCGCCACGCAGTCTTGAAGACAGAAGGTGCTGAGGAGGATGTGGTTTTACTTAAAAACGTAACTGAAAAACAAGGGCGATTTGACGTGTTTAATTCCTTGTTGTCAGAATATGGCGTGCTCGGGTTTGACTACGGTTATGCCATGGCAAGTCCCAACACTTTGACGATATGGGAGGCCCAGTTTGGGGATTTTTCCAACGGAGCCCAAATCATGATCGACCAATACATTTCCTCGGCAGAAGATAAATGGAAGTTGCAAAATGGGTTAGTGTTATTGTTACCCCACGGTTATGAAGGGCAAGGCGCAGAGCATTCTTCGGCGCGTATGGAGCGCTATTTGCAACTGTGTGCCCGGGACAATATGTTTGTGGCCAATTGTACCACACCGGCCAATTTATTTCATATTTTGAGAAGACAAATGCGCGTTTCTTATCGAAAGCCATTGGTCATTTTCACTCCAAAAAGTTTGTTGCGCCATCCTCAAGCGATTTCTTCTCAAAAGGATTTCACATCAGGCACTTTTCAACCCTTGATTCCCGATACTTCCGTGGAGCAGGACAAAGTGAAAAGTGTCGTATTTTGTTCTGGGAAGTTCTATTACGATCTGCTAAAAGTTCGAACGGAAAGGGGAAGAGACGATGTCGCATTGGTTCGATTGGAACAATTGTTTCCCTTGCCCGTCAACGAAATTCAGGCAGCAATTGACCAATATACCGCCGCAACCGATTGGGTTTGGGCGCAAGAAGAACCCAGAAACATGGGAGCTTGGAGCTTTTTGTTATTGCAATTGCCACAAGCACAAAAATTTCGCCCTGCCACAAGACGTTTTTACGGAGCCCCCGCTGCGGGGAGTGCCGTGCGTTTTCAAAAAAGACATCAGGAAGTCATTGACTATGTTTTTGACGCTGAAAAAGATAATTTTATTCGTAAAACAAAATAAAAGCCTAAAAAATGATTTTAGAAATGAAGGTTCCTTCTCCGGGAGAATCCATAACAGAAGTTGAAATTGCACAATGGTTAGTTGCTGATGGAGACTATGTCGAAAAAGATCAAGCCATTGCAGAAGTGGATTCTGACAAAGCAACCCTAGAGTTGCCTGCAGAAGTCAGTGGTACAATTACCCTAAAGGCCGAAGAGGGAGATGCCGTTGCCGTTGGGGCGGTAGTATGTCTTATCGATACCGAAGGTGTTCCCAGTGAAACACAAGCAGTCAAGTCGGCGGAGCCTGCTGCAGCCGTTGCTGTGGCTGCTCCGGTACAAAACACTCCTAGTGTTACCACCTATGCTTCGCAAAGCCCGTCACCCGCTGCCAAAAAAATCATGGCAGAAAAAGGAATTGACGCAAAAAGTATTCAAGGGTCGGGACGAGACGGGAGAATTACCAAGGAAGATGCAGTGAAAGCTGTTCCTTCCATGGGAACGGCTCCGGAAGGAGGCGATCGTGGACAAACGCGCGCCAAACTTTCTATGTTGCGACGTAAAGTTGCAGAACGATTGGTGGCAGCTAAAAACGAAACCGCCATGTTGACCACTTTTAACGAAGCGGACATGGCTCCTATTTTCGATTTGCGCAAACAATACAAAGATGCCTTTTTGGACAAGCACGGTGTAAAACTCGGATTTATGAGTTTTTTCACCAAAGCAGTCGTACGTGCTTTAAAACTATATCCCGATGTCAACTCGATGATGGATGGAGATTATAAAATCAGCTATGATTATTGTGATATAAGTGTGGCGGTCTCTGGTCCCAAAGGCTTGATGGTGCCGGTCGTCCGAAATGCCGAAACCCTTTCTTTTGCCGGAGTCGAACAAGAAATTGGTCGTTTGGCAGTGCGCGCTCGCGATGGAAAAATTACTGTGGATGACATGACCGGAGGTACGTTTACCATTTCCAATGGAGGGGTATTTGGATCCATGCTTTCCACACCCATTATCAACCCTCCTCAATCAGGTATCCTTGGGATGCACAACATCATTGAACGACCCGTTGCGATTAATGGAAAAGTAGCAATACGTCCCATGATGTATTTGGCACTCTCCTATGATCATCGGATCATTGATGGTCGTGAGTCTGTTGGATTTTTAGTTGCGGTGAAAGAAGCCTTAGAGGATCCATTAACGCACCTTATGGACGGCGATGCTAAAAAAGCTTTTGAATTATAGCCAAAGGCGGAGTTTCTTGTAATCGATCAATGCTTTGTGCTTGCGGAAAAAATCTGCACCCAAGATACCGTCAATCGGTTTAGCTCCTTGCGACACCAAAGAGGTATTGATGTGGGTCATGTCCAACAATACAAAAGAATGTTTGCGCAGGGCGTAGCGACCGATTTTCAGATTGCATTTTTGTGCCATTACCGCTTCCATTTTCCCTTGACTGGCTCCAGCAGCATCAAAACGATCCCCCTTGGAAAGCAATCCAAACTCTTGCTGTAATTTTTCGTGAATACAACTGCTTGAGGCTCCCGTATCAATCAACAAAACTGCGGGCTTGTCATTGATGTGGGCTTTGCACAGCAAATGTTTGGTCTTGGTGTATTGTAATGCTATGTATCGACTTTTGTAGTTCAAGGAATAAAATAAACCCCAAATGTAAAACTTAGCCCTAGAATGCCATCCGATTTTATTAGTTTTATGCCTTTCATATAAATAATAACGCAAAAAAGTTCTTTGGACACCTTTTAATCCATTAAACAAACACTATTTAATATTTATTTTACAAGCATTGATGAACTTAATAGACACCCATACCCACCTTTATGCCGAGGCTTTTGACGAAGACCGCGATCACGCCATCCAAAAAGCCATTGCGGTGGGGGTGGAACACTTTTTCTTACCTGCCATAGATGCCACATACATTGAAGGAATGTTTGCTTTGGAAGAAAAATTTCCGGATCACGTTCATTTAATGATGGGACTACATCCCACTCACGTGAAAGAAAATTACTACGAAGAATTGGCACAAATTGGGGCTTTGTTTGCGGGAAGAAATTTTTCTGCTGTTGGGGAAATTGGCATCGATTTATACTGGGATAAATCTTTATTAAAACAACAACAAGAAGCCTTTCATATACAAATTAAATGGGCCAAACAACACGAATTACCGATCGTAATTCACTGCCGAGATGCCTTTGATGAGGTTTTTGAAGTGTTAGAAACACACAAAAACGAAAATTTATCGGGAATCTTTCATTGTTTTACGGGTACCTTGGAGCAGGCAAAAAAAGCCATAGATTTGAACCTAAAACTAGGTATAGGTGGGGTTGTGACGTTTAAAAATGGTAAGATCAATCAATTTTTGAACGAAATCCCTTTAACCGAAATTGTTTTGGAAACCGACGCGCCCTATTTAGCCCCTGCTCCCTACAGAGGCAAACGGAACGAAAGTGCGTATTTGCCCATTATTGCTGAAAAAGTGGCCGATTGTTATGGCTTATCCATCACAGAAATTGCTCGCCAAACCACCCAAAATGCCTTGGGAATTTTTAAAAATCACAACATAAGTTAGAAAAAGGCGAAATAAAAGTTTTATGAAAGATTATTTTTTGCTTTATTTGGGATGTTATAGAGAGGTGGCCGAGTGGTCGAAGGCGCACGCCTGGAAAGTGTGTATCCCGATTGCATCGGGATCGAGGGTTCGAATCCCTTCCTCTCTGCAAAAATATTCGAATCGTTTATATTTTTTTTTATCTTTAACCGCATTAATTAAAATTAAGAACCAACTTTACTAAAAATGAGAAAATTATTCCTTGCCCTTACATTCGCAGGTTTTATGGTGAGTTCAGCTACTGCAACAACAACCGTAGTAACTCCTGTCGATGAAAACACAACAACAATTGTTCAGGACGATGCCAGTGCCGGTGACGCCGCAGCATCCGCTTCCTTTACTCAAGAACTTAAAAAACGTTTCATAGAAGGAGGCCCCGGCTTCATGGGAATCGTTTTGATTTGTTTGATTCTAGGATTGGCCATCGCCATCGAACGTATTATTTTCTTGAATTTAGCAACTACCAACACTAAAAAACTAACGGAAGGCGTTGAAGAAGCGCTCGGTTCTGGAGGTGTTGAAGCTGCAAAAGAAGTATGTAGAAACACCAAAGGCCCCGTTGCTTCCATCTTCTATCAAGGTCTTGACCGTATGGATGAAGGCGTTGAGAGTGCTGAAAAAGCCGTTGTAGCCTATGGAGGTGTTCAAATGGGACAACTCGAAAAGAACGTTTCTTGGATTTCTCTGTTCATCGCATTGGCACCCATGCTTGGGTTCATGGGAACAGTAATTGGGATGATTCAAGCATTCGACAAAATTGAAGCTGCTGGTGATATGCAACCTTCTCTTGTAGCAGGGGGTATTAAAGTAGCCCTTCTTACAACTGTATTTGGTCTGATTGTTGCAATCATTCTTCAAGTATTCTACAACTACATCGTCGCAAAAATCGATAGTATTGTAAACGATATGGAAGATGCTTCGATTACCTTAATCGACATTCTTGTAGCAAAAAAGAAATAATTAATCAATTAACAGCCATTCATTATGAATCTTCAAAATATTGTAAAAATTATCTGTGCTGTTTTTGGTTTGCTAGGTGCTATCTTCTTATTCCGTATTATAGGTGTGGGTGACGAGGAAATCAAAATGGCAGCTAGTACAGGGGACTTCGGTACCGTTTCCCCTTTAGTATCACTTTCAATTGCTATCCTTATTATAGCCGTGGTCATTACGTTGATCTTCTCGCTATTAAATTTAGCCACTAGTGGTCAAAAACTAAAAAAAGCACTTCTGTTTATAGGCTGTTTTGCAGTCATAACCGGTATAGCATTTGCCGCTTCTCAGGGCGTTGAAACCCCCATGAAAGACGGTGAAGTGTTGTCCGCAAGTGGATCCAGATGGGTAGAAACAGGACTACGAATGTTTTATTTGTTATCCATTCTAGCAATTGGTTCCATGGTGTTTTTTGGAGCGAAAAAAATCATCAAAAGATAGACTATGGCAAAGCGATCAGCACCAGAAGTTAATGCAGGATCGATGGCAGATATTGCCTTCTTGCTCTTAATCTTTTTCTTGGTGACCACAACTATTGAAACAGATAGTGGGATCAACCGTAAGTTGCCCCCTATGGAAGATCAAGTTGATCCTCCCATTATTAGAGAGAAAAACATCCTTCCTGTTGTAATCAATAAAAACAATCAGTTATTGGTTGAGGAAGAATTGGTTGACATCAAGGATTTAAGACAAGTCGCCATTGACTTTTTAGACAATGGTGGAGGTCAAGGAGAGGAAGCTTGCGACTACTGTCAAGGGAAACGCAGCCCCGCCTCTTCGGACAATCCCGACAAGGCCATTATTTCTCTTAAAAATGACAGAGAGACCTCGTACAAGATTTATATCGCCGTTCAGAACGAATTAGTAGCTGCCTACAACGATCTTCGAGATCGTGAATTTAAAAGGTTAAATCCCAACCTTGGTTTATCCTATGTAGAGGCTGAAAAACGCGCTGACGATCCAAGAACTTCTATCGAGGAAGTTGAGCGTCTTCAACCAAAATTAGACGCTGTGAAGGCTTTATTCCCTCAGAAATTGTCGGAAGCCGAGCCAAGTAAACCATCGAATTAAACTGCATTCTTATGTCAAAATTTAAAAAGAAAAAAGGCGGAGAATTGCCAGCGATATCTACAGCATCCTTACCCGATATTGTATTTATGTTGTTGTTCTTCTTCATGGTCGCTACCGTAATGCGTGATAGCACCTTGATGGTAATGAATGTATTACCCGCTGCAGACCAAATTCAAAAATTGGATAAGAAGGATCGTGTCATGTACATCTATGCCGGGAAACCTTCTACCAGATACCAAGACAAGTATGGTACCAGTGCCAAAATTCAGTTGAATGATAAATTTTCAACGGTAGCCGATGTGGCTGCTTTTGTACTTGCGGAACGCGCTTCCAAAAGACAAGAATTGCAAAATGTACTGACCACTGCTTTAAAGGTGGATGGTGAGACCAAAATGGGTCTGATACAAGATATTAAACAAGAATTGCGAAAAGTGAGTGCTTTAAAGATCAATTACACCACCCGTGTAGGAGATTATGCACAAAACATCAAGTAGTATTTCTCTTAATAGAATGTTAAAAAAGTGTCTTTTTCAAGGCACTTTTTTTGTTTAATTTGCTAGGCAATTAGGTTGTTTTTTTGAACTGTTTATGAAATCTGTTTTTCTTCTCATATTTTCTCTGTTTCTTTTATTGCAACCGCTTTATGCGCAAGTATCCGAGGATGGTTCTGAAAACGAAAAAGTTTCCAACACTTTTAGAGAAGACCAATTTTATCTGGGTGTTTCTTTTGTTGCTTTGTTGAGCAATACTTCTTCTTTCGATCAAAGGGGTCTGTCAAGTCAACTTCAATTGGGGTGGGTTCGTGACATTCCATTGGTCGCCTCCAGCAAGTTGGCACTTGGTTTTGGGTTGGGTCATGCTTTTCATCGATACACTACTAATCTACGTCTTCAAGTTTCTGAAGGAGTATCTACAAACTATATGCTGGATACCGCAGAGGATGCGCCCAAAACGATTTTTGCAGCCCGTTCAATTGATTTTCCGATCAGTTTGCGTTGGAGAGATGCTACCCTGGACAGCTTTGCTTTTTGGCGGATCTATGCGGGTGTAAAATTGCGTTGGAATTATTGGGCAAAACAAAAAAACGCATTAAGTAAAACTTCCATTTTAGCAGATTTGAATCGTTGGAATACAGAGGCTTTTTTGAATTTCGGATACAATACTTGGAACTTCTACCTCGCCTATGATTTACAACCCCTGTTTATACCCATTACACTACTAGATAGTCCGGATCAACTTCAGATTCGTCCCATACGGATCGGCTTGATTTTTTATATTTTATAAGCGGAGTAGCTTATAATTCTTTTCGCATCCGCGCTACAGGAATGTCCA
>Ga0181596_10000135_pt1 | contig 73666 bp, 80 predicted proteins | sample 041ome_6_FD_148655 | JGI IMG/M metagenome (GOLD analysis project Ga0181596, IMG submission 148655) | Coastal salt marsh microbial communities from the Groves Creek Marsh, Skidaway Island, Georgia - 041402US metaG (spades assembly) | ecosystem: Environmental > Aquatic > Marine > Intertidal zone... | reverse complement strand
TTGGATTTCCATATATATTTAGAGGTGCATTGGATGTACGTGCAAAAGTAATTAATGAAGAAATGAAAGTGGCAGCAGCAAATGCAATTGCAAAACTTGCCAGAGATAATGTGCCCGATGAAGTTGTAGCAGCCTATGGTGGCGAAAGACCTAAGTATGGCAGAGAATATATCATTCCTTCAACCTTTGATCCTAGATTAATTACTACGATTCCAATGGCGGTTGCCAAGGCAGCAATGGATAGTGGAGTTGCAAAAAAACCGATCCAAGATTTTGATAAATATGAAGCTCAATTAGCTGAGCGCCTAGACTCTTCAATGAATTTTATGAAAACAATTAATGCATCTATCAAAGGCAAAAATAAACGAGTAGTTTTTGCAGAAGGTGAGGATCTTGAAAATCTCAAAGCTGCAATCGCATTTAAAAATAGTGGACTTGGGGAACCAATTTTAATTGCAAACAAAGACAAGTTAAAAGAAAGCTTAAAGTTAATTGGACTAGATGAAAATTTTCCTATTCAAGTTACAAATTCTGCCGATAAAGAAAGAAGTGAGAAATATGTTCAGTATCTATATAAAAAACTGCAAAGAAAAGGAATTTTAGAAGCAGATTGTAATAAATTAGTAAAAACAGATAGAACCACTTGGGGCTCTTGCATGGTATCTTGTGGAGATGCCGATGCCATGGTGACTGGAAATACCAGACACTACGCTGCCACTGTTGAAAAGTTGATGATGGCAGTTGGCCCGAGAGAAAATGAAACTGTATTTGGGATGTGCATCTTTGTGAATCAGGGAAAAACAACGATCATTGCTGATACAAATGTGATTGAATATCCAACTTCAGAAGAACTAGCTGAAATGGCAATTTCTTCGTCCAGAGTAGCGCGACTTTTAGGATTGGATCCTAAAGTTGCTTTTCTTTCTCATTCAACTTTTGGACAACCTGAAACAGATAGAACCAAAAGAGTTGCTAAAGCAGTAGAAATCCTAAAACAAAAAGAAGTTGATTTTATTTTTGATGGTGAAATGCAGCCAGATGTTGCTTTGAATGCAAAATATAAATCCACTTATCCTTTTTCTAAATTAGTAGGAAACGCAAATATTTTATTAATGCCTTCTATTCATGCGGCGGCTATTTCTATTAAGTTGCTAAAAGAACTAAGCAGAGGAAAAGTCATAGGTCCACTGCTAATTGGCCTTGATCAGCCAATAGAAGTTGCCCCACTTCGATCTACGAGTTACGAGTTATTAAATTTGGCATCCATCGCTGCCTTTTCGTCAGAAATTATTAAATACTAAATTTACTTTTTATTTTGAGAAAGATCGTTAACTAAAAAAATTGTTGCATCAACATTTTTAACATCTAAAATTTGCTTACCCTCGTTGATAACCTCTCTTCTTTCTTCTTCATTTTGGGCTATGCCAAAAATATATATAATTTGATTAACTGTATTAATTTGATAATTCACTGATTTCACTTTTTTATTAGCTAATAACGCAACCTTAATTTGCGATGTAATTAATAAGTCTTTTGCTTCATTTTTAAGTGAAAATTTATCTTTAACTTTTAAATTATTCTTAACAGATCGTGCACCCTCAATTTTCCATGCTAGTTTGGTCATTAAAATTTTTTCATCAACTGTATCTACGGTTCCTTTTAAAAAAATATGACCATCGATTACTTTTGTTGAAACACTAATAATATATTTAGAATTCACCTGTGCTATTCTTATCCCTAAAGATTTTTGCATGATAGAATCATCAATTTGTGTTCCTAAAGTTCTTGGATCAGTATAAATACTTACGCCCGTGCCTAGCACACCTTGGGATGAAACGCCTACACAACCATAAAGCAATAAAGAAGAAAAAATAATTATTATTATTGTTTTCATAAATTTAATTTTAAAATATTTTGATAAACTATTTTTTTACTAATATTCATTTTGTCTGACAAGTATTCAGCAATATCTTTCGAGGACATTTTGTTAATCAAGAGTTTAATTTCTTTTTCTAAATTATTAATTTCATTACTATTTTTTTTTAAATCTACTGATTTGTCGCTAATTACAATTGTTATTTCACCTTTAGTTGATTGCTCATCCATTTCTCTAATTAAATCCTCTGGAAAACCTCTATAGTAGGTTTCATGAATTTTAGTTATTTCACGAGCAATCAAAATCTCTCTTAATGGCAAGTGAACTGCAATATCTTTTAATGTTTTTTTTAAATCTCGAGCAGGAACGTATAAAACAATAGTGCAGGATAATTGGGATAACTTCTCAAACTCAGTTTTGCGAATATTGTTTTTTTTAGATAAAAAGCCATAAAAATAAAATTTTGTATCAAAACCAGCAACAGAAACAGAAGCAATAGTCGCCGAAGGACCTGGTATAGGAATAACATTTAACTCTGCCTCCCTTGCTTGTTTTACTATGATTTCGCCTGGATCAGATATTAATGGTGTACCTGCATCAGAGATAAGAGAAATAATTTTTCCTTCTTTAATATCATTAAAAATTTTTTCTAAATTTTTATTTTCATTATGCTGATGAAAAGCGATTAACTTCGCTTTTATTTTATAATGATTTAAAATTTTCAAAGAATGCCTGGTATCCTCACACAAAATATAATCAGAATTTCTTAAAACATTTAAAGCCCTAAACGTTATATCCTCTAAATTGCCAATAGGAGTTGCAACAACATACAAGCCAGCTTTAATATTGTTATTTTTTTTGTTTTCCAACATAAAGTAATCTATATCATATACTTATTTTATGAAAAAAAATTTTCTAAAATTTTTTTTGATTTTCTTTTTTTTATGCAATTCAGCTTTTGTAGCTGAAAGTAAAAATCGTTCATTAAAAATTGCAGCTATTCTTCCGCTTTCTGGAAAATATGAGGATATTGGAAATAATTTATTAAAAACATTTGAACTTACAATTTTTGAACTTAATAATTTAAATGTAAGTTTATTACCTTTTGATAACCAAAGTACCAAAGAAGGTACAAAATTTGCTTTTCAAGAATTACAAAACGAAAAAATCGATATTGTCATCGGTCCTGTTTTTTTCGAACACCTAAAAGAGATTTCAAAAGATCCTAACTTTTCTAAATATATTTTCTTTTCATTAACTAATGAAACTACAGACATACCTCCAAATGTAATATCATTTGGTGTTAATATTAATAGCCAAATTAATGCGATCAAACCAGTGCTGTTAAAAAATAACAAAACCAAAATTTTTTTTGGTGAAAAAAATACTTTTTCTGAATTAATTTTCACTAAATTAAAAAATGAAAAAATATCATTTTATAAAGATTATTTTTTCACAGATTTTCAGGATATAGATAAGCAAAGTCAAATTGCAACCTCCTACTGGTGGAGAAATAAAAAATTAAAAGATTTAATTGACAAGCTGAATAACTCTCAAAATGAAGAAGACAAAATAAAAGCAAAAAATCTAGAAAAATTAGACACGCTGGGTGGAGTAAATTATCAGCAAGTTTTTACGCCATCATTTGATAATAACTTAATTAGTATTTTATCATTTTTTGATTATTACGATGTAAATTACGATAATGCTGAATTTATATCTCTAAATCAATGGTTTGATAAAAAACTGTTAATTGAGCCTTCCCTACAAAATCTGATTTTTCCATCAATAAACTTTGATAATTTTAAGGAACTTAATAATAAATTTGTGAAAAATTTTGGTAAAGAAATTTCTAATATAGAAATACTAGCCTACGATTTATTACCTTTACTTGCTTCTGTTTGGTATTCCAAAAATGAAGATTCATTTTCAATGAATGATTTTACAGATAAAGAATTTAAAGGAAAAAGTGGAATATTTAAGATTACCAAATCAAATACTACCGAAAGAAAGTTAAATTTATATCAAATTCAAAACAAGCAATTCAAAGCTTTTAATTAAATTTAAAATATTTTTTAATCTTTTTAAAAGCTTGATATCGATGAGAGATTTTATTTTTAATTGATGGTTTTAATTCTGCAAAAGTTTTTGTTTTTCCAGTGGAAATAAAAATAGGATCATAGCCAAAACCTTTTTGTCCCCTTGGGGGAAAACACACTTTGCCAAACACTTTTCCTAAAAATTCAAAGGATTTGCCTGATGGAAAAGCGATAGAAATACAGCACGTAAAGTTAGCTGGAGAACTTTGTTTATTTTTACTTAATAATTTTTTTTTTATTTTCTCTATAGCAATACTAAAATCTTTTTTTTTGCCAGCCCATCTTGCGGAGTAAATACCTGGCTGATTATCTAAGTATTTTACCTCGAGGCCCGAGTCATCTGAAATAGAAACGATTTTAGATCTTTTGGCACAATACAAGGACTTTATTTTTGCATTATCTTTAAATGTTTTTCCATTTTCCTTTGGTTCGTTAATATTAAAATCTTGAGGTTTATAAACTTTAATTTTTTTTGGAAGTAATTCTCTTATTTCTTTCAATTTTCCAGGATTATTAGTTGCTATTAAAATTGCTTTTAAATTTTTTAATTCTAAAAGACTACGCACTTAAAGCTTTTTTTTGTAAATTAATAATTTCTTTAATAGATTGCTTGGAGTATTTTAGCATATCTAAAAATTCAGTTTCGCTACAAGTAGTTTTTTCGCCCGTTAACTGTAGTTCTATTATATCTCCCTTGTCATTCATCACATAATTTGAATCAATATCGGCTTTACTATCCTCCTCATAATCAAGATCCATTAAAATTTCTCCATTAACAATCCCACAACTAATAGCCGCTACAAAACTTTTAATAGGATTATGATTGATTTGTTTTCTTTGAATCATGACGTCTATACATTTTTTCAAAGCTACAAAGCCACCGGTTATAGATGCCGTTCTTGTTCCTCCGTCTGCCTGCAAAACATCACAATCAATTGTAATTAAATATTCTCCTAATAATTTTGTGTCTATAGACGCTCTTAAAGACCTTCCAATTAATCTTTGAATTTCTGAAGTTCTTCCTCCGATTTTTCCAACAGAAGCCTCTCTTTTCATTCTCTCATGTGTAGATCTGGGTAGCATTCCATATTCAGCTGTAACCCATCCCTTACCAGAATTTTTTAGCCATCTTGGAACTTTATCTTCTATGGACGCAGTGCAAACTACATGCGTATCTCCAGATTTAATTAAGCAGGATGCATCCGCATTCTTTATATAGTCTGTAACAATCTCAATATTTCGAATTTCTAAATTTTTTCTATTATTTCTCATAATTAAACCTTGGAATTTAAACTTTTGTAACTATATATGCACTCATTATAAGATAAAAAATAAATGAATACAGAAGAAAAAAAAGAAAATACAGGTATTGAGGAAAACGCCAATCCTAATGACAATGAAAATTTGGCAAGTACAAATCCTTCCAGTGAAGAAGCTTCTAAAAAAAGCGAGGTAGATGAAGAAAATCCTGAAAATAAAATTAAAAATCAAATAGCTGAATTAAATGATAAAATTTTACGACTCTTAGCAGAAAATCAAAATCTAAGAAAAAATCATGAAAAAGAAAAAGAAGATATTATAAAATACGGATCTTTTAATTTTGCCTCTCAAATCCTTAGTTTAACGGATAACTTAGATAGAGCTTTTTCAATATTTAAAAATAATGAAAAATTTAAAGATAAAGAATTTTTAGAAATCACAAGTGGTATTGAACTTATTGAAAAAGAATTACAAAACACTTTAGAAAAAAATTTCATTACATATATTGACTGTCTAAATAAAAAATTTGACCCAAATTTTCATCAAGCATTAAGTGAAATTGAAAGCGATAAAGAGCCTGGAACCATTGTAGATGAAATCCAAAAAGGATATATGCTGCATGATAGACTGTTAAGACCGTCGCTCGTAAACGTAGCAAAATCAACAAAAAAAAGCTAAAAAAAAAATTACAACAGAGGTTGTAATCCTAAAAATACCACCCATATCCAATACACAATTAAGTTAAAAAAATTAAGGAATTAAAAATTATGTCAAAAATTATAGGAATTGATTTAGGTACAACGAATTCATGTGTTGCTGTTATGGACGGCGCAACACCAAAAGTTTTAGAAAATTTAGAAGGGGCTAGAACCACACCATCAGTAGTTGCTTTCACAGAGAGTGACGAAAAACTAGTAGGTATGGCTGCAAAAAGACAAGGTGTTACAAATTCTGAAAATACTTTTTTTGCTGTCAAAAGACTAATTGGAAGAAAGTTTGATGGAGAAGCAGTTAAAAAAGATATTAAAGGTTTGCCTTATAAAATTATTAAAGCCGATAACGGTGATGCTTGGGTAGAGTCGAGAGGCAAAAAATATTCTCCAAGTCAAATTTCAGCTTTTGTATTACAAAAAATGAAAGAGACAGCTGAAAAATATCTTGGTTCAGAAGTGAAGGAAGCTGTAATAACTGTACCAGCCTATTTTAATGATTCACAAAGACAAGCAACAAAAGATGCTGGGAAAATTGCTGGTCTAGATGTAAAAAGAATTATCAATGAACCAACTGCAGCAGCTCTTGCTTATGGTTTAGATAAAAAAAATGCAAAAACTGTAGCCGTATACGATTTGGGTGGAGGTACATTTGATGTTTCTATTCTTGAATTAGGCGATGGTGTTTTTGAAGTAAAATCCACAAATGGTGATACTACTTTAGGTGGAGAAGATTTTGATGCACATATCGTAGATTATTTGGCTGCTGAATTTAAAAAAGATAATGCAATTGATTTAAAGCAGGACAAACTAGCTTTACAAAGATTGAGGGAAGCGGCTGAAAAAGCAAAAATAGAATTATCTTCAGCTACACAAACTGAAATTAATTTGCCATTTATTACTGCAGATAAAACTGGTCCAAAACACTTAAATATAAAACTAACTAGATCTAAATTAGAATCTATTGTTGCGGAACTAATACAAAAGACAATTGCGCCATGCAAAACAGCGTTAAAAGATGCTGGATTGAGCGCGGGAGAAATTGGTGAAGTAATTTTAGTTGGTGGTATGACTAGAATGCCAAAAGTTGCGGAAACAGTAAAAAACTTTTTTGGCAAAGAGCCTAACAAAAGTGTAAATCCCGATGAAGTTGTAGCAATGGGAGCTGCAATTCAAGCTGGTGTTTTACAAGGAGATGTTAAGGATGTTTTATTATTAGATGTAACTCCTCTGTCTTTAGGAATTGAAACATTGGGTGGTGTTGCAACTAAATTAATTGAAAAAAACACAACAATACCAACTAAAAAAAGCCAAGTCTTTTCAACAGCAGAAAATAATCAGCCCGCTGTTTCTATAAGAGTAGTTCAGGGAGAAAGAGAAATGGCTGCTGACAATAAACTATTAGGCAATTTTGAATTAACGGGTATTGCTCCAGCGCCAAGAGGTGTTCCACAAATTGAAGTTACTTTTGATATCGATGCTAACGGAATTGTAAATGTTTCTGCAAAAGACAAGGGAACAGGCAAAGAACAAAAAATACAAATTCAAGCCTCTGGTGGATTGACAGATGAAGAGATTGAAAAAATGGTCAAAGATGCAGAAGCAAATAAAGAAGCCGATAAGAAAAAAAGAGAAGAAATAGATGCGAAAAATAGCGCTGATAGTCTTGTAGCTTCTACAGAGCAAAGCCTCAAAGAACATGGGGACAAAGTTTCAGCGGAAGACAAAAAAACAATTGAAGCTGATCTTCAATCTTTAAAAGATGCGATTAAAGCTGACAATGTTGAGGATATCAAAACTAAAACTCAAACATTAATGCAATCCTCTATGAAAATGGGTGAAGCAATTTACAAAGCTCAACAAGCAAATCCTGACGCAGGAAGTGGAAATGAAAAAAATACAGATAGTGAAAAAAAAGAAGATGTTGTTGATGCTGAATTTGAAGAAGTAAAAGACTCAAAAGACGATAAAAAAGATAGTGCTTAATTTTTAATTAAGCATTAAACAGAGGCATGGCCAAAGCTGACTATTACGAAACATTAGGAGTCTCTAGAAATGCTTCCAAGGATGAAATAAAAGCTGCTTATAGAAAGCAAGCAATGAAATTTCACCCTGATCGAAATCCGGGTGACAAAAGTGCAGAAGCAAAATTTAAAGAAGCTTCTGAAGCTTACCAAGTACTTTCAGACTCACAAAAAAAATCTAACTACGACCAATTTGGACACGCAGCTTTTGAAAATGGTGGTGGTGGTCGAGGTGGTTTTGGTGGTTTTGAAGATTTTGGTGGTTTCGACTCAGGTTCTTTTTCAAGCATTTTTGATGACTTTTTTGGAGACTTTACTGGTGGACGAAGAAGGAAATCTCCAAAAACCAGAAGAGGCTCCGATTTAAAAATAAATATCGAAGTTACGTTAGAAGAAGCTTACCAAGGAAAAAAACAAACTTTTGATTTACCTACTTCTGAAAAATGTTCAAGTTGTTCAGGTAGCGGGGCTGCTACAGGTTCTAAACCAATTACGTGTGATACTTGTGGTGGACATGGTCAAGTAAGAGCTCAACAAGGATTTTTTACTTTACAGCAAACCTGTCCTGATTGTGCAGGGGAAGGGAAAGTAATTTCTAATCCTTGCAAAGACTGTCGAGGATCTGGTTCTAAAAAGGTAAATAAAACAATATCAATACAAATTCCAAAAGGTGTAGATGATGGAACACAGATGCGATTAGCTGGCAAAGGAGAGGCTGGCCCACGAGGTGGTACACAAGGAGATTTGTATGTTTATATTTCTCTAAAAAAACATCCTATTTTTAAAAGATCGGAGGAAAATTTATATTTTGAACTCCCAATATCTTTTGCTGATGCAGCGCTAGGAACAACTATTGAAGTTCCAACAATTGATGGATCAAAATCAAAAGTAAAAATACCATCTGGAACACAGTCTGGAAAACAATTAAGACTTAAAGATAAAGGAATGCCTCAACTCAGAGGTAATGGCTTTGGGGATTTATATTTACAAATAAAAGTTGAGGTCCCAGTTAATTTAAGTAGAGAACAAAAAATATTGCTTGAAAAATATAAAGAATTAGAGGACTCTAAAAATAATCCGGAAAATGAATCTTTCTTTAAAAAAGCTAAAAGTTTTTGGGATAATTTAAATTAATGAAAAAAATTAATATTACCGTTAGTGGTGGCTTGGGCAGAATGGGTTCTTTGCTCATAAAAAAAACGCTTCAAGATAAAATGCTAAATTTATCAAGTGTTACTGAGCAACAAGAGCAAAAAAAGAACGGTATCCAATATAAAAAAAATTCAATTCATTCTCTTAAAAATACTAACGTAATTATTGATTTCACTCGACCGCATTGTACTTCCGAAATTTTAAAAATTGCAACTAAACTAAAGAAAAAAATTGTTATTGGCACAACAGGATTTAATAAAAAACAACAAAACGAAATAAATCAAGCATCTAAAAAAATTGCTATTTTGCAATCAGGAAATATGAGTTTAGGAATAAACTTAATGCAATATCTGTCTCTAATTTTATCAAAAAAGATTTTGCAAGAATATCAAATGGAAATTCATGACGCACATCACAAAATGAAAATTGACTACCCATCAGGAACAGCGCTTATGCTTGGTAATGCTGTAGCCAAGGGAAAGGGCAAATCCTTGGATCAAATCAAGGGAAAGATTTTCTTAAATAAAAAAGGGAAGGGAAATGTAAATAAAATTAATTTTTTTATTAAAAGAAAGGGTAAAATTCCAGGTACACATTCTGTAATTTTTCAAACTAGAAAAGAAATAATTGAATTAAAACATATTGCAAAATCCAGGGATTTATTTGCTGACGGAGCCATTAATGCTGCCAAGTGGTTAGCTAAGAAAAAGCCTGGTCTTTATAATATGCACGATGTTCTGAATATTAAATAAGTGAACAATCAAAGCAAAAGTATTTTTAAAGAATTAAGTAAAATAATTAAAAATCCAAAAAGCGATTTACAATATAAAAATAAATTTACACTTTTAACATCTGTAGTTCTTTCTGCCCAATGCACAGATGTAAATGTTAATAATGTAACAAAAAATATTTATCCTTTTTACAATAAGCCTGAGGATTTTGTTCGATTAGGCCAAAAAAAAATAGAAAAATTAATTAATAAAATTGGCCTATTTAGAAATAAAGCCAAAAGTATATATCAACTATCTAAAATTCTCATCCGAGAACATAACAGTAAAGTTCCAAATGACTTTGACAAACTTTTAGCGCTACCAGGTGTTGGTAGAAAAACTGCAAATGTTGTACTCAATGAGGGATTTGGACAATCTACAATTGCCGTAGATACTCATATTTTTCGTGTTTCTAATAGAACTAAACTTGCTCCAGGAAAAAATCCTGATGAAGTTGAAAAAAATTTATATAAAGTAGTGCCACCAAAGTACTTAAAAGATGCTCATCATCTTTTGCTTTTGCATGGAAGATATACTTGCAAAGCTAGGACTCCATTATGCAAAAAGTGTGTTATAGAACCTCACTGTAAATTTAATAAGAAAAAATTTGATTAGATGAATATAATTGGAATTGGCAATGCAATTGTAGATGTTATTTGCAAGGTAGAAGATCAATTTTTAATTGATCATCAACTAACCAAAAGCACTATGAAGTTAGTAGATGAGACAGAATTTAAAAATTTATTATCTAATTTAGCTATAGAGCAGACTATTGCTGGCGGATCTGTTGCCAACTCTATCGTCGGAATGTCCCAATTGGGTAGCAATGTTTCTTTTATTGGAAAAATTAATAATGATGAATTGGGAAATAAATACGAAGAAAGTCTAACGAAAGAAAAAGTAAAATACTGTTACCAAAAAAAACAAGAATCTATTTCGACAGGAACTTGTTTAATTCTTATTACTCCCGACTCCGAAAGAACCATGTGTACTTTTTTAGGTATAGCTGGAAAAATAAATGAAAATGATATTGATGAAAAAGCTATCAAAGAAAGCTCATTAACTTTTTTAGAAGGTTATTTGTGGGATGAAGGAGAACCAAAAATGGCTTTTCATAAAGCAATGCAATTATCTAAACAAGTTGCCATGTCACTATCTGATAAGTTTTGTGTCGATCGTCACAAAGATAGCTTTCTCGAACTGGTTAAGAATAAATTAGATATTACATTCGCTAATGAACAAGAAATAAAAGAATTAATAGATGCAAAATCTTATGAAGAAATAATTGATTTTGGAAAAAGTTTAAACAAGTTATTAATTGTAACAAGGTCAGATAAAGGAAGTGTGGCAATTCAGGGAAAAGAAGTTGTCGAGTGTAGCAGTAAAGAAAATCTAAAAATCGTTGATTTGACTGGAGCTGGAGATTTATTTGCAGCTGGTTTTTTGCATGGATACAACCAAGCTTGGAATATCAAGCAATGCCTAGAAATGGGCACAGACATGGCTTCACAAATCATCCAAAAAATTGGCGCTAGGTTAAATTAGGTTTTTTTCTTTGAAAGCTACCCTTGCCTTTTTTGGGCTTCACAACTCTTTTTTTATATTTGGGTGTTCTTAAGTCTTTTGCAATAAAATTTTTTTTTTTCATACTCTCTTAATGATTAAGAAAATATTTTCCTTCTTTTATTTCTACAAATTTTTTATCTTTTAATTTATTCAAAATTTTTTGTCTCAAGCGATAAAGGTGTGTTTCATAGGTGTGGGTATCAACCTCATCCGAATATGACCAAATATCTTTCATGATATCTTTTTTAGTAGCGCCATCTTTTTTGCCATAAAGATAAATAATAATATCTAATTCTTTTTCAGTTAATTTAACTATCTTTCTTCCTAGTGACAAAGTTCTTTTATTTTTATCAATGATATAAGGACCCACTTCTACCTTGGTTTGATAATGAAATTTAAATTTCAAGATAGAGAGTTTAATAATTTTTTCTAAATCAACATAATTAATTGGCAATTGTAAAAAAGTACTAAACAAATTATCTTTTTTATAGTCTTTAAAATTTTTAAGATCGGATGATAAAAAAATTTTTGGAAACATAATTTTTTTTACTTCATTTTTTTTTATTTTTTCTAATTCATCTAAAAAAAATAAAAAAACAAATCCATCTTGGACGTTATATGTTTTGAAAAGATTGTTAACTTGTTTAAAGCTATCGAGTTTATTCAGGTTGTATTCTGTAGATTGTTCACGCAAACATTCATAAAAAGTTTCTGAACCAACTGTTACTATTGAATAATTTTGCATAGAATGAAATTATAAATATTTATGATTATAGTAAATAATAAGGGAGAACTTTGGTACAAAAAAAAGCGCTACAAATGTGCAATCGGCAAAAATGGTGTTACTAGAAGCAAAAAAGAAGGTGATGGATGTACGCCAATTGGTACTTTTTCTTTACGAAGGCTCTTTATAAGAAAAGACAGAATTAAAAAAATTACAACTAGTCTTTCACAAATAACTATTGTCCCAAATATGGCATGGGAAGATAATCCTAAAAGTAAAAATTATAACAAACTCATTTTTTTAAAAAAAAATAATTCCAGAGAAAAATTATTTAGAAAAGATAAATTATATGATCTAATCCTTGTAATTGAGTACAATACAAAAAAAATAATTAAAGGAAAAGGAAGTGCAATTTTTTTACATATTGCAAAAAAAAATTACAGTGGAACACAAGGTTGTGTCGCACTAAAGAAAAGTGACTTTTTAGAAATATTACAATTCATTAAGCCAAATGAAAAAATAAAGATTATAGATAATTTCTAGCACCAAAAATCTTACTACCGACCCTCACATGGGTAGCTCCTAATTTTGCCGCATCGATATAGTCATTACTCATTCCCATACTTAATAGAGGTAATTGTAGTTGCTTGTTCAAGTCACTTACAGTTTGAAAAAATGGAATAGGATCTAAATCAAATGGAGGAATGCACATTAAACCAAGAACATTTAATTTTTTTTCATTAATACAAAAATTTACAAAATTTAATACCTCCTTTGTCGCAATTCCAGATTTTTGTTGTTCATCACCTACGTTTACTTGAACAAAATATTTTCTTTGAAGATTTAATTTATTTTCTGACTTGGATAACTCATCAGCAAGTTTAGGATTGTCTAAGGAATGTATATAATGAAATATCTTTACAGCATCTTTGGCTTTATTTGATTGAAGTTTACCAATGAGATGTAATTCTAAATTTTTAACAACTGGCAATACTTTTTCCCATTTTTGCTTTGCTTCTTGAACTTTGTTTTCACCAAATACTCTGTGCCCATAATCTAACAGAGGCTGTATATGCTCTAAAGAATGAGTTTTGCTTACAGCTATGATAGTTGGTTTTTTTTTTACCTTATCTAATTCATGACTAACAACAGAAAAATTTTGTATAATATCTATCATGAATAAAAAATTTCAAATTTATTTTTTTTTAGAAGAACTTAATACTATCAATATTTCAATTCTAAAAAAGTTAAAAAATGTGTCATTAATTTATCGTAACTACTTAAAAAAAAATTACACAGAAAATGCAATAACCATCAGCAATTTTACAAAAAAACATAAATTTAAATTATTTGTTGCAAATGATTGGAAGCTTGTAAAAAAAATAAACGCCAATGGAATTTATATTCCAAACTTTAATAAACAATTTTTTTTTAGAAATTATAACTTAATTAAACAGGGACAAATTATAGGCTCTGCACATTCTATTCCAGAAATTCAAACTAAAATTAGACAGGGATGTAGTACTATTTTATTATCTCCTATTTTTAAAACTTCTTCACACCCTGATAAGCAAAATCTAGGAATAGTAAAATTTTCAAACTTTTGTCAAAATATTTCAAAACAAACTAAGCTTATAGCTCTTGGAGGTATTGATGAAACTAATATAAAAAAACTTTTCTTATCAAATATTTCTGGTATTGCTTTAAAAAGTTTTTTGAACAAACCCCAAACTAGCAAATCCCTTAGCTTTCTTAATTTAATTGCAGGAACAAATTTAATACGATAATTGTAAAAAAATGTTAGTTGAAAAATTTAATCATACTGTAATAGAAAAAAAATGGAGGTCCTACTGGGACACCAACAACGTATTTAAAACAAGCCAGGACAGAACTAAAAAAAAATTTTATTGCCTTGAGATGTTTCCCTATCCATCAGGTAAAATTCACATGGGACATGTAAGAAACTATACATTAGGTGATGTCATTGCAAATTTCAAAAGATTAAATGGTTTTAATGTTTTACATCCAATGGGATGGGATTCTTTTGGCATGCCAGCAGAAAACGCAGCTATTCAAAATAAATTACATCCGAAACAGTGGACTTTAAATAATATTGAAACAATGAAATCCCAATTAAAATTGCTTGGTTTTTCCATTGATTGGGATAGAGAAATTTCAACGTGTGACAAGAGCTATTATAAACATCAACAAAAATTTTTTATTGATTTGTATAAAAAAGGACTAGTCTATAAAAAAGAAAGTTCTGTAAATTGGGATCCAGTTGACAATACTGTTTTAGCAAATGAACAAGTAATCGACGGAAAAGGTTGGCGATCTGGCGCCGATGTGATCCAAAAAAAACTTTCTCAATGGTTTTTTAAAATTACAAAATTTGCTGATGAGTTAAATAATTCATTAGAATCACTCAATGCATGGCCAGAGAAAGTGAAGCTTATGCAAAAAAACTGGATTGGAAAATCAATCGGTTGTGAAATCCAATTTAGTTTATCTGATAGCGATAAAAAAGAGACTTTAAAAATATTTACCACCCGACCAGATACTATATTTGGCGCTTCTTTTATTGCACTTGCTATTGATCATCCGCTTTCTAAAAAGTACGAAAAATCAGCAGAATTTATCAGTTTTAAGGAGCAATGTTACAAAATTGGCAATACTGATGAGGCGATAGCAAAAACTGAAAAGTTTGGATTTAAAACAGATTACGAAGCAGAACATCCCTTTATTACAAATAAAAAAATACCAGTTTATTTTGCAAATTTTGTTTTAATGGATTATGGGACTGGAGCTATTTTTGGTTGTCCTGCGCATGACCAGAGAGATTTAGATTTTGCAAGAAAATATAATTTGGAAGTTTTACCTGTAATCTTGCCATCTGATCAAAATGAAAAAGATTTTGAAATCAAAAATGAAGCATATGTTGAAAATGGAACTCTTATCAACTCTGATTTTCTAAATGGAATGACAGTTGAACAGGCAAAAAATACCATTATCAAAAAATTTGAAGATTCAAAAAAAGGATTAGGGAAAACAACTTTTAGATTAAGAGACTGGGGAATATCAAGACAAAGATATTGGGGATGTCCAATACCCATTCTTTACAGAGAAGATGGTTCTGTTGTTCCCGTAAGAGAGCAAGATCTTCCAATTGAGTTACCTGAGGATATAAGTTTTGATAAACCTGGAAATCCACTTGAACATCACCCCACATGGAAGTTTACAACTTGCCCTGAAACAGGACAAAAAGCGATTAGAGAAACTGATACTCTAGATACTTTTGTTGATTCTTCATGGTACTTTTTAAGATTTTGTTCTAGCGATAATGACAAAGCTGGTTATGCCACTGATGATGCAAAGTATTGGATGCCTGTAGATCAGTACATCGGTGGAGTAGAGCATGCAATCTTGCACTTATTATATTCAAGATTTTTTTCTCGAGCTATTAGTCTTGATACAGAGTTTGTTGTTACAGAACCTTTTACCGGTTTATTTACTCAAGGAATGGTATGTCATAAAACATTTAAAACTGAAGATGGCCAATGGGTTTATCCAGAAGATGTTGTTGAAGAAAATAACCAAACTTTTGAAAAAAAATCAAAAAAAAGAGTTATCATTGGACCATCTGAGTCCATGTCAAAATCAAAAAAAAATGTAATTGATCCTCAGTCTGTGATTGAAATGTATGGAGCAGATGCTGTCAGATGGTTTGTTTTATCAGATAGTCCACCAGAAAGAGATATTCAATGGAGTGACGAAGGAATATCAGGTAGTTATAAGTTTGTTCAAAAAGTATGGAATATTTCGGAAAAAATAAATTCTATTCAAGAAAAAAAGGAGCTTGTTCACGAAGTTCAAAATGATTTGGATAAGTTAATAAACAAGCTAATCAAAGATATCACTTATAATATTGAACATTTTCATTTCAACGTGGCTGTCGCCAAATTTTATGAATTTATCAATGCTCTTTCTAAGATATTATCTGACAATGAAATTGATAAAGAAAAATATCAAAGCATTTTTAAGCAATTTTTAATTTTAATTTATCCCTTCCTTCCCCATCTTGCGTCAGAATGCTGGGAAAAGATAACTAAAGAACAAAATCTACATTGTCAGAACTGGCCTGTTTTTGACGAAAAACTTTTAATCGTTGAAGAAATCAATTTGGTCATTCAAATAAATGGTAAAAAAAGAGCTATTTTGCTTGTAAAACCTGACATAAGCGAGGAGAATCTATTTAATATGAGTTTAGATCTGGATAATGTTAAAAAGTTTACAGAAAATAAAACTATACTAAAAAAAATATACGTCAAAAATAAATTAATTAATTTTGTAGTAACCGAATGATAAAAAAAATTCTAATTAGCTTTCTTTTTATTTTTATTGTGAGTTGTGGCTTTCAGCCGATGTTAAAAGATTTTGATATTTCTTCTCTTGTAATAAAACAAATTAATTATACAGGAAAAAATGAATTTAATTATATGCTTCAGAATAATTTAAATTTAAATCAAAAGCCAAACTCAGAGGGCTTCATTGTAAATTTAGCAACATCAGAAAGCATAAGCTCTGTAACTAAAGATACAGCCGGAATCACTACAGAGGAACAAATTACAATATCCGTTGGATTAAATGTTCAAGATCATATGCAGAATACTTTATTAACAGACACTGTTTCAGAATCGAGTAGATTACAAGTAACTAGTAATTTAGGGACAGACGATACAACTAAAAATATTGTTCGCCAAAAAATAATAACTAATTTAGCGCAAAAAATAAAATTTAAATTAATGATTTTGTCTAAGCGTTAAAAAATGATTTTCAAAAGCTTTGGAACAATAAGTAAAGAAATAATCAACAAACCATTTGTTCTTCTGTACGGTGAAAACCCTTCTTTAATACATGAGATTGAAAATAATATTTTAATTAAAATAAAAGAAGAAAAATCCTTTACGATAAAAAAATACCAAGAAGAATATCTCATTCAAAATGAAGATATATTTAATCAAATGATTAACTCTAATAATCTATTCGAGGATGATGAAATTTATATAATTTCAAAAACAACAGATAAAATATTACACATTTTTAATGAAGAAATTGCTGCACAAAATAATAAAAAAATAGTTTTTTTATCAGAAAATCTTACGAAAAAATCTAAATTAAGAAATTTAGCAGAAAGCTCCAATTATTTTGCGTGCATCGCATGCTATCATGATACCCCTGAGCAATTACAGTCTCTTCTAATTCAGAAATTAAAAAATATGCAAATTAATGTATCCAGAGAATTTATTAATTCGTTGTTTGAAATTAATTCATTGAATAGGCAAGACATAAATGATGCGGTAGATAAAATTCTACTTATTAAAAAATCATCAAATATAGATGAAAACAAACTAAAAGAATTATTTCATTCATCTACTGATAATAATAATTTTGAAATAGTAAATGACTGTCTGCTTGGTAATAAAAAAAATATTAATATTGCTCTTAATAATATTTATGCCCAAGGTATCAACTTTAATGAAATTTTATCTGCCCTCAAATATAAAATTAATAAGCTGCTTGAGATTGTAGAGTCAAATACTGATAATAAAAACATTAATCAACTTGTAGAAAGTTTTAGACCAGCTATTTTTTGGAAAGAAAAAAATATTGTCAAAGATCAATTGAATCGTTGGTCTAAAAAAGAACTTGAAATTCTTTTAGATCAAATTTTTGATATAGAAATACAGTGCAAAAAAAATTACGATGTATCGACCGTTATATTGCAAAATTTTGTAATAAATATTTCCACAAAGACAGCTTTAGAAAAAATCCACACTCAATAACTATAATTTAATAGTTATCTTTAATTACTTTTATCAATCGGTTTAGTTGATCTATATTTTTATAGTCTAGAGAAATTTTTCCAGAGTTATTTTTTTTATTCGAGATAGTAACCAGCATTCCAGTTTTGTTTTGAAGGTCATTTTGAATGTCGAGAATATTAGGATCGTTTACTTTTGTCCTATTTTTAGTAGCAGATGGTAGCGAAGATGTTTTTTTTGCCAAAAACTCTGCTTGCCTAACTGATAGATTATTATTAACGATATTCCTTGCTAATTCAACGTTGCCCGGAACCTCAATTAAAGCTCTTGCATGCCCAGGAGTTAGCAGACCATTAATTATCATATCTTGTATCTCTTGGGGGAGCTTTTTAAGCCTCAATGTATTTGCAATGTGTGCCCTGCTCTTTCCTATTACCTCAGCAAGCTTATCCTGCGTATAGCTAAACTTATTCATTAATAACTCAAAGCCATTTGCTTCTTCCAAAGCATTGAGCCCTTCTCGTTGAACATTTTCTAAGATTGCAAACTCAGCTGCTAAACTATCATCTACATCCAATTTGACGATTGGTACTTCATGCAATTGAGCTAGTTGCGCTGCTCTCCATCTTCTTTCGCCAGCTATAATCTCAAAATTACTTTCACCTGATTGGCGTACAACAATTGGTTGGATAATTCCTCTGCTCTTTATAGATTGAGCAAGTTCTTCTAGTTGTTTTTTATCAAAATGTTTTCTTGGCTGATATCTATTGGGTTTTAAAAAATGAATGGAAATTTTTTCCGTTTTAAAATTTTCATTTTTAATCACCTCTGTTGTATCATTATCTCCAAGCAAAGCTGCTAAGCCTTTTCCTAATCCTTTAGATTTAAAATTATTTAATACCATTATGCTGCAAAGTTAAATTTTTTTTGTTTTTCTATAATTTCAGCTGCTAATTTTTCATATGCAATAGATCCAGCACAATATTTATCATAAACAATTACTGGCAACCCATGAGATGGAGCCTCTGAAATTCTAATATTTCTTGGAATAAGTGTTTCGTACACTTGCTCACCAAAAAATTTTCTTGCTTCTTGCTCGACTTGAGCACAAAGTTTATTTCTTTTATCAAACATTGTTAAAACAATACCCTCCACTTCTAACATTTTATTTAAGCTCATTTTAATCCTGTTAATGGTTTTTAATAATTGCGTTAATCCTTCAAGAGCAAAAAATTCTGTTTGCAAGGGTACAATTACTGAATTTGAAGCTACTAAGGCCATAACAGTTAAAAGGCTTAAAGAGGGCGGGCAGTCAATAAGTATTTGATTATATTGATTTTTTTGTCTCAATTCATCCATAATGCCCTTTAATATAAATGCTCTATTTTTATCTTCTGCAACTTCCGTTTCAAAGCCAGACAATTCAACGTTAGCACACATAATATCTAAATTTTCAATTTTGGTATGTTTCACGTATTGTTGCAAATTATTTCTTTCAATTAAAAGTTTGTAAATTGAATTTTCTCTTTCATTGTTTTCAATTCCCACCCCCGTTGATGCATTACCTTGCGGATCTAAATCAATAATTAAAATTTTTTGTCCTAGGTTAGCAAAGGCACATCCAAGATTAATAGTTGAAGTAGTTTTACCAACTCCGCCCTTTTGATTTATTACCGATATCACATGATTCATTATTTAAATTCTCTTAACACTATTTATTACAAATACCTTCGAAGTAGGGTTTGTGACACTTTCATGCATATCACAATTTATTTCCCAATATTTCTTAGCTTCATTCATTTCTAATTGATAATTCTCACCCTTCAAAAGCAAAATTTTTCTAAAATTTATAGCACTTTCCTCTAAAATATTTAAAAAAGTCAACATAGGCTTAAAAGCTCTGCTAGCTATAACATCAAACCTATTGTTTTTTAAATCTTTAACATCATAGTTATGGATTGCCACATCTATTTGCAGATATTTGCAAAGTTCCTGTAGATAAGTGCATTTTTTTGGACTTTTTTCAACTATTTCTAAATTAAATTTCAAATTTAGATCATTTTTAATTAATTCCATAACTATTCCAGGAAAACCAGCTCCAGATCCAATATCCAAAATATTTTTATCTTTTGTATCAATATATTTAAGTAATTGAGCAGAATCCTCAATGTGTCTGCTCATAATGTTAACTTCTGAATTTTTTGATATTAAGTTAAGTTTTTTGTTATATTTTATTAAAAAATCACAATATTTATTGATTTTTTCAAGTGTTTCACGTGAAACAATACTATTCAAATAAGGAGTTCGAATCATTTAAGCAGAATGCTTAAATTTATATCTTTTTGTATGTGCTAATAAAAGGTTTATTGCTGCCGGTGTTATTCCGTCAATTCTTAGAGCTTGTCCAAAAGTTTCTGGCTTAATTAATCTTAATTTTTTCTTAACTTCATCAGTTAAACCACTAATTTTATCATAATCGATGTTTTCAGGTATCTTTAAACCCTCATCTTTCTTGAATTTTTTGATATCAGCCTCTTGTTTTGCATAATATCCTTTGTAATGATTTTCTATTTTTAGTTGTTCAATAATATCATCACTTGTATCTGGAAGATTGTTAAATATTGATTTAAGTTTTTTATAGTCAACGTTTTTATATCTTAATAAGTCAATTCCATTTCTTTTAATGCCATCCATAGATATTGAAATATCATGCTTTTTTGCCTGATTTGGGCTCAAAGAGACTTCCGAAAGGCTTTTCTTAATATAATTAATACTATTAATTTTATTTTTTATTTTATTAGCTCTATCTTTTGATACGCAGCCTAAATTCATTGCTATTGGAGACAATCTTAAATCTGCGTTGTCTGCTCTTAGGGTTAGTCTATATTCAGCTCTAGACGTAAACATTCTGTATGGTTCAGCAACTCCCTTGGTTATAAGATCATCAATCATAACTCCTATATAAGCTTGAGACCTATCAAGCACCAATGGATCCTTGCCTTGAACTGACAAAGCAGCATTCAAACCTGCCATCAAACCTTGAGCAGCTGCCTCTTCGTATCCTGTGGTTCCATTAATTTGACCAGCTAGATAAAAAGAATCTATTTTTTTAAGTTCAAGAGTAGATTTGAGCTCTCTTGGATCAATATAATCATATTCAATAGCATATCCTGGTCTAATCATCTTAACTTCAGATAAGCCATTGATATTAAACAATATTTCTTGCTGAACGTCTTCAGGTAAAGATGTAGAAATTCCATTTGGATAAATTGTGTGGTCGTCCAAACCCTCAGGCTCCAAAAAAATTTGATGCCTTTGCTTATCAGCAAACTTTACAATCTTATCTTCAATCGAAGGACAATATCTTGGTCCAACCCCTTTAATGTTTCCAGAATACATCGCAGACTTTTTAATATTACGAGAAATAATTTTATGAACTTCATCGTTCGTGTAAGTGATGCTACAGGAAATTTGTTTTGCATTTATTTTTTTTGTTTCTGTAGAAAAGAAAAAAGGTTTTTCATCTGCAACTTGTTTTTCTAAACCATCAAAATTAATTGTACGAGCATCCAGTCTTGGTGGAGTTCCAGTTTTTAATCTTCCAAATTTTAAATTATATTTTTGTAACTGCTCCGACAAACCAGCAGTGGGTGCTTCACCAAATCTTCCTGCTGGAGTCATTTTTAATCCGATATGAATTACTCCATTTAAAAATGTTCCCGTTGTTAAAATTATTTTTTTAAATTTTATTTCTTTTCCTGAAGTTAAAATGATGGATTTAATCTTATCTTTGTCAAAAACGAATGACACAACAGGATCGTAAATAATGCTTAAATTACAATGACTTATAAGAGATTCAAGCATGTATTTTTTATACAATGCCCTATCCGACTGTGTTCTTGGACCTCGAACTGCGGGACCTCTACTCGCATTTAATAATTTAAATTGAATACCAGACGCATCAGAAACTTTTGGCATCACACCATCAAATGCATCAATCTCTCTTACAAGATGGCCTTTGCCTAATCCACCAATGGCTGGGTTACAAGACATTTCACCAATTGAATTTTTTGTAGTTGTAATGAGAGCAGTGTTCACACCCATCCTTGCAGAAGCTGCAGCAGCTTCGCAACCGGCATGTCCTCCTCCAATAACTACAACATCAAAATTTTCCATGACGGAAATGTATATATCAGAGATTTATTTACAAGTAGCTTATGGAAGTTGAAAAAAAGGTCTATTTTCCGATACAAAAATCCTTAAAAATCCTACCCAAAACCTCTTCAACACCAATAAAGCCAACTATTTCTCCAAGATAATTAGAGGCAATTCTTAGCTCTTCAGCAACTTTTTCTACGTCGTTAGAACGTGAAATTTTTAGATATTTCTTTAGATGCTGAGAAGTTTTTTCTAACAAATTTCTGTGTCTTGATCTTGATATTAAAGTATCAGATTGGTTGGCATACAAACTGTCCAAAATGTTTTCCAAATTTTCAATTAATTTTTTATATCCAAATTTTGTTACGGTAGATATTTGATGCGTGCCTAAAAAATTTTTTGCTTTTAAATTCTTTAAAACAAATTCCCCATTAAATTTTTTTTTATCTTGTTTGTTAACTATTATTAAAGTTTTCTTATCTATTAATTTTTTTATATCTTGAGAAATATTTTTTACTGTTCCATCTAAAATTAAAATATTTAAATTAGAATTTTTAATTTGTTTCAAAGCTAAGCCTACTCCAATTTTTTCAATTTTATTTTTGGTAGTTCTAATGCCAGCAGTATCTGAAAGAATAACTGGAAAATTTTTAATTTGAAAATGAACTTCAATTACATCTCGTGTCGTTCCCTTTACCTCTGAAACAATTGCTGCCTGTCTTTTTGCCAGCAAATTCAAAAAACTAGATTTTCCTGAATTGGGAGGTCCAAAAATGGCTATTTTAAAGCCTTCTCGCATAATTTCACCAACTTTGGCATCATCTAACATATCTTGAATTTCATCATTAATTTCACTAATTTTTTCGTCATTTCCTTCCAAAATGCTGGCTGGCAAATCTTCCTCTGAGAAATCTATGGCAGCTTCACACTTGCTCATGACATCTAAAATTTTTTCTCTCCATTTCATAAATAAAGGAGAACTATTTTTTAATCTTAAGGCCTGAACTCTTTGACCCTCAGTTTCGGCATTCAAGAGATCAGCTATACTTTCAGCTTCATACAAATTAATTTTATTATTTAAAAAAGCCTGCTTGGTAAATTCTCCTGGCTGAGCAAGCTGACAATCAGATCGCAACGATAGCTCATTTAAAAATTTATTGATAACCGCCTTGCTTCCATGAATATGAAATTCTACTAAATCATCTCCCGTATAACTTTGTCCTTTAGGATACCAAATAACAATTCCCTCATCGATCATTTCATGTTTTGAATCAATAATTTTTTTCAAAATAGCCATTCTAGGTTTGTTGATTGTACCAACAAAATCTTTGGCAATTCTCAAAGCATTTGTTCCTGATAATCTTATAATTGCTATTCCTGAAACTCCAGGAGGAGTAGATAAAGCATATATCGTCATATTAAATTCTTAATCCTTTGTCTGCGATATCAATAATTTTATTCATTAAAGCAGGTTGAGAAACTATGGAAAAAGTTTTTTTTCTTATTTTTTTAATTGAAGATGATTGATTGCGGAAAGCTCTTCTTACTAAATCAATAGAAACAGCGAATAATAAATTACTCAACTTAGTTTTCTTCTCAAATTCTTGTAAGACTTCGATTGACCCAATGTCATATCCCTTGGACAACTTTACTTGTAAAATTCTTTTTAAGTCATCAATATCTCTAAGGGACATATTCCAACCTTGGCCTGCAATAGGATGTATTTTGTGAGTAATGTCACCAACAAATATAGTTCTAAAAAGCGCTATTTTACTTAAGAAATTAAAGGTTAGGGGAAAAGATTCGGGCTGACTAATTACCTTCATTTTATCATAAATTCCTAGGGTAATTTTTTGTAAAAATTCTAATCTTTGTTTCTCATCTAAGATAATATTTTCTGTTTTAGATTTATTTTTTACTGACCAAACAACTGATGTTGATTGTGGTGAAAGAGGTAAAAAGGCTAGGGGTCCATCTGATAAAAAAAATTGTCTTGCACATGAATTGTTTATTTTTTGATGATGTAATAAAAAAGTGTAAGCAGTTTCTGAATAACTCCAATTTAGTTTTTTTTCATTGGAAAATAATTTTAAATGTTCTTTTTCGGTTACAATAATTAAATGATATTCTTGCTGTGTTCCATTATGAAAAATAATTTTTTGTAAAAAATGTTTATTCTCAATATGAGAAATTTTTTGTCGAACAATTTTTATCTTAGTTATTTTTTTTTCAATTTCTTTTTCTAGAAAATTTTTTTTTACAATGTAATTTAAAAATTTTTTTAAATCTTGATTGTAAAATTCTGCATCCGGTTTTGCATGTTGCAAACTATCGTATAAAATAATTTTTTTTACAGGCCAAAAAATAGAAGAATTTTTTTTAATACCAAGAGCCTCTAAAATACGTAAAGATCCATCACTAATAGATAGGGTGGCATTAGAAGCTTTTTTTGCCAATAACCCTGGTTTTTCTTGAATTAAATCAATATCTACGTCCAATTTATTTAAAGCCAAAGCTAATGCTTTTGCTGTTAAACCTGAGCCTAAAATCGCAATCTTCTGTTTATTCATATTTTTCAATATTAATTTTCATCAATTCTACAAAAAATGTTAAAAAACAACAGTAAATGATTCGTTGCTAATAAAGGCAAAATGGAAAAATTATTAAACTTCTTCAAATTAAGGTTCATAGAGTTCTTGGGTTTAATTGTATTGGCTGCTGGACTAATTATTATCTACTCCATAGCAACATATTCACCGAGCAATCCTACAATCATTTTTCCAGATACCGCTGATACACGCTTTGTTTTAATAAAGTATGGGGCTAATGTTGCAGACTTTATACTGCAAGCTTTTGGCATACTAGCAGTAGGACTTGGCTTAAATTGTTTTGCTTTTGGAGGAAAGATTATCATCAATAAACAGGTCGAATATATTTCGCTTAGATTATTATTTATTGTTCTGTATCTAATATTTGGCTCTTTTTTCTTTAAGATATATTCCGACCAAAGCTTTTGGTTGCCTGACAATGGTAATGGGGGATTTTTAGGAGCTTATCTTGTGCAACTGTTTTCATCCGTTGATAAACAGCTACTAAAAACCATAAGTTATGTATCCTGCGGCCTGTCTCTCACCTTCTTTTTTCTTAGCTTGGGAGTTTCATTTCAAAACTGGAAAAATATTTTTTCCAACATACTCAAACCTTTCAATTTTTTATTTTTAACCATTATTAAAAAAACAGCCCAATCCAAACCAATTGAAGAAGAAGTAGAGAACAAATATGATGAAAATGAAATTATAGAAGATGAGCCTTATATTCCTGCAACTCAAACTAACTTGCCACTACAAGAAGATAAAAAAACAAAATCTTTCGAGTATCGTTTGCCTTCTTTGTCTTTCTTAAAAGATCCAGAAAATAAAGTTTCCGATACAGAACTAACCGATACCTTTGAAAAACAATCAAAATTTTTAGAAGATACACTTCTTGATTTTGGAATTATGGGAAAAATAAAAAGAGTAAGCGCAGGTCCTGTGGTTACTTTGTATGAATTTGAACCTGCGGCTGGAATTAAAACTTCAAAAATTATTAATTTATCAGATGACATTGCCAGAAGTACCAGCTCAATCGCAACTCGTGTTGCCACCGTCCCAGGAAAAAATACTATTGGAATTGAAATTCCTAATAAAAATATTGAACCTGTTGCTTTAAAAGAAATATTATCTAGCAAAGAATTTGCTAATAAAAATATTCGATTACCAATTACTTTGGGCAAGAGCATTTCGGGCTATCCAATAGTTGGAGATTTAGTTAGCATGCCTCACTTGCTAATAGCAGGAACTACAGGCTCAGGAAAATCAGTCTGCATCAACACGCTTATCCTTTCCATTTTATATAAACACAAACCAGAATACTGTAAGTTAATTTTAATAGATCCAAAGATGCTGGAATTATCAATTTATCAAGGAATTCCTCACTTATTGAGCCCTGTCATTACGGAACCAAAAAAAGCTACTGCTGCCCTAAAATGGGTCGTTGGTGAAATGGAAAGCAGATATCGAAGGATGACAGAGGAAGGTGTTCGAAATATTTCTGGATACAATGAAAAAATGGGGGAAGATCCGAAAAAAATAATTCCTTATATTGTTGTTATCGTTGATGAAATGGCTGATCTCATGATGATAGCTGGAAAAGAAATTGAAAATTACATTCAACGACTTGCACAGATGGCACGAGCAGCAGGAATACATATTGTAATGGCAACACAAAGACCAAGCGTTGATGTTATTACTGGAACTATTAAAGCCAATTTCCCAACAAGAATTTCATTTCAGGTGACGTCTAAAATAGATAGTAGAACTATTTTAGGAGAACAGGGTGCTGAATTATTATTAGGAAAAGGAGATATGTTATTTATGTCTTCTGCAAGTAGAGTAGTAAGAATTCATGGTCCATTCGTTTCTGATGAGGAAATTGAGCGAATAACAACATTTATTCGATCACAAGGTAGTCCTGATTACATTGATGAGGTCACAAAAATTCAAGAAAAAGATGAACAGTCCAATGATAGCATTTCAGGCAATGATAAAGATGAACTATTTGATGAGGCTGTGCGATTAATTAAATTAGAAGGAAAAGCATCCACCAGTTACTTACAAAGAAAATTACAAATTGGATATAACCGTGCAGCAAGAATTATTGATCAAATGGAAGAGGCCAAAATTATAAGCCCCGCTAATCATGCTGGAAAAAGAGACATTTTTCCATCTTAATGTTTAGATATATTCTCATTTCATTTTTTATTTTTTTTAATTCTGCTTTTGCAAATAGTAATGATGAAATTATAAACAAACTTACTAAAAAATTTACTAGTATCAATAATTTACAATTTAATTTTATTCAAAAAACAGAAGGCATATCTGAAACAGGTAATTGTTTTTTACAATATCCAAAAAACTTAATTTGTCGATATGATGGCAATGAAGGGAAAGAAATTGTTATAAAAAATAATACTCTTGCAATAATAAAAAGGAAGTACAAGCGTGTTTACCCTTACCGAGTTTCTAATTCACCGTTCACAACTTTATTAGATAAAGAAAAAATTCTTGGTCATATTCAAAGTTTAGAAAATGTCGAAAACAAAAATAATCAATATATTATCAGTTTTACCAACCAAAATGTTTCAACTATCAAATTATATATAGATCAAAGTACTCTCGATATTAGTGGATGGGAAACAGCTGGATATGACCAGCAAAAAGTTACTTTTAAAGTATTAAACCCTCAAATAAACATTGAAAATAAAGAAAAATTTGAGATTCCTAATTATAGTAATAATTTAGGTAATTAATTAACTACAGTGACGAATTCTTTTTTAAAAATACTCATTCCACGAGCTATATAATTTCTTAAAGCATTAGGATGATCCAAAGTACAGGTATGTACCCAAACTCTTCTAGGATTATGTTTCCATGCATTTTCTAAAGCATGAGTAAGAAGATAGCCGCCTAATTTTTTTCCAAAATAATTTTTAAAAATACCAAAATAGGTAATTTCAACTTCGCGAATATCATAGTGATTTAAATACTCATAATAACCAGCTGGTTCGTCGCCCACAAAAGCGGTAAAAAATTTTAATTTTTCATTGTTTAAATAATTTTTCCATTCGTCCAAACTCCATGCGAGTCTATCTTTCCAATGGAAGTCCTCTCCTATTTTTTGGTATAAAAATTTACAAAATTGAGGATCGTCTTTACCTTGTTCTAAAATTTTTAAATTATAAATTCCACAAACTGCTGGGTTTAAATCTTTTTTATTTTTAGTTTCAAGAAAGTATCTTTGAACTTTTTGCTCCATTATGATTTTGTTGAAACCATTCTTCCTAGCGGCTCACCGCCTACTATATGAAAGTGTAAGTGAGGAACCTCTTGGCCACCATCTGGACCGTTATTTCCAATATATCTATATCCTTTTCCCGATGAGTATTGGGAGACCCCAATAATCTTAGCCACCTCACCCAAAGCTCTTATAAGGCCTGTTATTTCTTCACTCGAAGCGTTCTGGGAGAAATCATCCATATTTATATAGGCTCCTTTTGGGATAACTAAAACATGAACTTTTGCTTGGGGATGAATATCCTTAAATGCCAAGGCATGATCACTTTCGTAAATTTTATCACAAGGTATTTCACCCCTTAGAATTTTTGCAAAAATATTATTTTGATCATAAGTCATATTTTTATCGATTAGCTTTTTCTTCTAGACCAGATTTATTTTGTCTTTTTTTTAATTCAGCCATTACTTCTTCAATTTGAATTCCATTTGCTTCTAGCAATACTAAAATATGATAAATCAAATCAGCCGCTTCATGCACTTGATTATTATTTTCTTCTATCGACTCTAATAATTCTTTTAATTCTTCCTCAACTTTTGCCTGATTTAAATTCTTATTGTTTAATAGCTGACTTGTATAAGACTTGTCTGCATCAGCATTTTTTCTGGATCGTATAATTTGAACTAATTCTTCTAATGTTTTAAACATAACTATATTCTTACAGAAACACTTTGTGACTTCAAATATTCTTTTACTTGTTTGATAGAAAATTCCCCAAAATGAAAAATGGATGCAGCTAAAACGGCACTTGCGCCGCCGTTCACTATGCCATCTCTAATATGCTCAAGTGTACCAACGCCTCCTGAAGCTATCACTGGTATACTTAAATTGTTTGAAATAGTTTTAGTTAAATTAATATCGTATCCAGACTTTGTTCCGTCTTTATCCATAGAGGTAAGCAAAATTTCACCAGCTCCATTATTTTGCGCCAATAGTGCGAATTCTAGAGCATCCAACTCCGTCTGATTTCTCCCTCCGTGAGTAAATACATTCCATTTATCTTCAGATGTTTTCTTGGCATCAATAGCAACAACGATACATTGAGATCCAAACTGCAAGGCAGCCTGTTTTATTAAATCTGGGTTATTGATTGCTGCCGTATTAATGGAAACTTTATCTGCACCAGCAAGTAACAAGTTTCGTATGTCTTGAAGTGACCTGACACCACCTCCCACTGTTAAAGGAACAAAACATTGTTCGGCCGTTTTTTGTACGGTATCTAATAATATATCTCTGTTCTCATTTGATGCAGTAATATCAAGAAAACAAATTTCATCTGCGCCGCTATCACTATAAACTTTTGCTTGTTCGACAGGATCTCCCGCATCTACTAAATTGATAAAATTAATTCCTTTGACTACTCTTCCGTCCTTTACATCTAGGCATGGTATAATTCTTTTCTTTAGCATTTAAATTATTTTCACCAACTCTTCTAAATTTATAGAACCATCATAAATAGCTTTTCCAACAATAACTCCTTTGATGGTATTAGTTTTTTGAATTGAAACAATATCTTCAAGATTAGCAACGCCACCTGATGCAATAACAGGCACTGTACTTAATGATGCTAATTTTAATGTCTCCTCTAGGTTCACTCCTTGTTTAGTCCCATCTTTATCAATGTCCGTAAAAATAATACTTTTGATAGGATATGTTTTAATTTGCTCAAGAAAATCTGCTGCAAGTAATTTAGTTTGATCTGTCCAACCTTTTAAAGCTAAAAAACCTTTTCGCACATCCATGCCAACTGAAATTTTCATTGGATGCTTAGTGGAGATCATTTTTAATAATTCTGTATTCGTAACTGCTGCCGTTCCCATAACTATATTTTCCACTCCTAGATCAAGCACTTCTTCAATATCTTTTGAAGTTCTTAAGCCTCCTCCAACTTGTATTTTTAGAGATGTATGTTTTGCAATTTCCTTAATTGAATTTAAATTAGAAGTCTTTGAATCTAATGTTCTGTCTAAATCTACGATATGCAGATTCTTAAAGCCTAACTTCTCAAATTGCTGGGCTTGATCAAGAGGGGAGTCATTAAAAATTTCTTCTTTAGCAAAATCACCCTTGTATAATCTTACACATTTTTTATTTTTTAAATCAATTGCTGGATAAATAATCATAAAATTACCATTTAATAAAATTTTCTAAAATTTGGATTCCATTTTTTTGACTTTTTTCAGGGTGAAACTGTGTGCCAAAAATATTATCCTTTAAAACGGCAACCGTTATTTCGTCTTGGTAAAAGGTAGATGCAGCAACGTTTTTTTGATCTTCTGCTATGAATTGATAGCTATGAACAAAGTAAAAATGCTTATCCATAGTCATGTGATCAAATAACGTGGTGTTTTGTTTTATTACGACCTCATTCCATCCCATATGAGGAAGTTTTAAATCTTTATTTAAAATATTAATTTTTTTGACACTCCCCTTAATCCAGCCAAATCCATTTGAGCCTCCATCTTCTTCTCCAACGTCAGCAAATAATTGCATTCCTACACAAATTCCAAAAATATTTTTTTTCTTTTCTATTACAAAATCATGAAGCTCATCCATCATACCAGAAATATTTTTTAAATGTTGGGCGCATTGTTTGAAAGATCCTTGTCCTGGTAAAATAATTTTATCTGATTGTCGTATTGCAGCAGGTTCACTAGTGACATTAACAACAATAGATTTATTCAAATTTTGCGCAGCAAACTCAACGGCTTTTGACACTGACTTTATATTGCCAGATCCATAATCAATAATGGATATTATCATTTACAATTTAAATTGTACCTTTGGTAGATGGAATAGAGTTTTTCATTCTCGGATCTATTTCAAAAGCACTTCGTAAAGCTTTTGCTAAACCTTTATAACAAGACTCAATAATATGGTGACTATTATCACCATAGATATTTTCAATGTGCAAAGTAATTCCAGCAGCCTGGGCGAAAGCTTGAAACCACTCTTTAAAGAGTTCGGTATCCATCTCGCCAAGCTTTTCTACTTTTAATTTTACATTCCACACTAAGTAAGGACGACCAGAAACATCTAAAGAAACTCTACTCAATGTCTCATCCATTGGTATAAGTGCGTGAGCATATCTCTTAATTCCTTTTTTATCACTCAGAGCTTTTAAAATAGCTTCACCAATAGCAATACCGCTGTCTTCAGTTGTATGATGTAAATCAATGTGTAAATCTCCAACCGCTTTTATTTTTAAATCTATCAAAGAGTGTTTGGAAAGCTGTTCCAACATATGGTCTAGGAAACCTATGCCAGTTTTAATGTCATATTGCCCTGTACCATCTATATTAACTTCAACGCTAATATTTGTTTCTTTTGTTTTTCTTTCTATGCTTGCAGTTCTCATGTTTTATGATTTACTTTATTATAATAAATAACTCAAAAATTATACCTTGAAGATATTAATTTAATAACCACATTAACTATTATTAAAATAGAGCAAAATATGGACACACAAAATTGGCATGGAACTACAATAGTTTTGGTACGAAAGAATAATGAAGTAGTTGTTGCTGGAGATGGACAAGTTAGCATCGGCAACACTGTTATGAAAAGTACTGCAAAGAAAGTAAGAAAAATAGAAAGTAGGGGTGTAATAGCTGGCTTTGCTGGATCTACAGCAGATGCATTTACGTTATTTGAAAGACTGGAATCAAAATTAGAAAAACATGGAGGTCAATTAACTAGAGCTGCCGTTGAGTTAGCTAAAGATTGGCGAACAGACAAGTATTTAAGAAAGTTAGAAGCTTTAATGGCAGTGGCCGATAAGGAAAAAAGTTTTATTGTTAGTGGAATGGGTGATGTCTTAGAACCTGAGCATGGAGTAATTGCAATAGGTTCTGGTGGAAATTATGCATTAGCAGCAGCTAGAGTGCTTTTGGAAGAAACTGACAAATCAGCTGAAGAAATTGCACGAAGATCTATTGAAATCGCATCTGAAATTTGCGTATTTACAAATAATAATATCACCATCGAAAAATTATAAATGGAAGAAGAAAAAAAAATTGTTTCGTTCTCTCCAAGAGAGATTGTGTCTGAATTGGATCGATACGTTATTGGACAAAAAGATGCAAAAAAAGCTGTGGCAATTGCATTACGTAACAGATGGAGAAGACAAGAGCTTCCTCCAGAATTGAAAGAGGAAGTGCTACCAAAAAATATTTTAATGGTGGGCCCAACTGGGGTTGGAAAAACAGAAATTTCACGAAGATTGTCTAAATTAGCGGAAGCTCCATTTATTAAAGTTGAAGCAACTAAATTTACAGAGGTGGGTTATGTTGGAAAAGATGTAGAACAAATCATTAGAGATTTAATTGAAATCGCAATTGCTCTCATAAAAGACAAAAAAAGAAAAGAAGTAGAAGCTAAATCGCAATTAGCTTCTGAAGAAAGAGTACTAGATGCACTAGTTGGAAACAATGCAACTCCTGCAACGAGAGAAAGTTTTAGAAAAAGATTAAGAGCTGGAGACCTAGATAATACTATTATTGAAATATCAGTTCAAGAAAATCCATCCATGCCTTCTTTTGAAATACCTGGAATGCAAGGTGGCGTGGGCATGATTAGTATTGGTGATATTTTAGGTAAAGGAATGGGTGCTAAGAAAAAGAAAAAGAAAATGACTGTCAAAGAATCATATGAATACTTAATACAAGAGGAATCTGACAAGTTAATTGATCAAGACCAAATTATTAAAGAAGCAAAATTTTCTGTTGAAAATAATGGAATCGTTTTTTTAGATGAGATTGATAAAGTTTCAGCAAGAAGTGAAAGGTCTGGAACCGATGTTTCAAGAGAGGGTGTTCAAAGAGATTTGCTGCCTTTAATTGAGGGAACCACTGTAAATACAAAGCATGGTCCCATTAAAACAGATCATATTTTATTTATTGCCTCAGGAGCCTTTCAATTAGCAAAACCATCGGATTTACTACCTGAATTACAAGGTAGATTGCCAATTCGTGTTGAATTACAGCCGCTTACCAAAGAGGATTTTATTAAGATTTTGAAAGAACCAGACAACAGTTTGATTAAACAATATGTGGGCTTAATGAAAACTGAAAATGTTGAACTTCAGTTCACAGATGATGGCATTGAGACATTAGCAGATATTTCAACTCACATAAATTCTACTATTGAAAATATTGGAGCAAGAAGACTTCATACAATTATTGAAAAGGTTTTAGAAGATATCAGTTTCACCGCTCCAGATAAAAGTGGTGAAAAGGTTATAGTGGATAAACAATTTGTAGAAAAAAATATTGGCAATATTATTAAAGATAAAGATTTATCTAAATTTATTTTATAATTTTTTTAACGTTACTATCATAGAACCCTCCCCACCCAATTTAATTGGACTCGGCTCTATAGAAACTAATATTTTTGCAAAGTTCTTTTGGAGATAATCTGGTACTGCATATTTTAACAAGCTTAAATCTTTAGATGCATAGGGGTCTTGCTCCTTGTTAGAATGAAGACCTTTGCCTGTAATAATTAGTATTTTTTTAATTTTTTTTTCTTCAGCAAAACTCATTAATTGATCTATTTTTTGAAATGCTTCATCAATAGTATAGCCATGCAGATCTACTCTTAGATCAAAAATATTAGGGCTTGAATGGTGAGTAACTGGATGTAATTTTTGATCCTTATCTTCAACTACATTTGTTTGATTAATAAACTTATTCCAAACTTCTAAATCCTCTTTAGAAATTTTAGTGCTTGGTCTCTTGTCCAGTTTCTTCACTAGAAAGCTCTGTTAAGTACCAAGTTAAATCTTTATCTTTTAAATCTCTTTCAAAGCTCCATACATCAGTTGTAACTTTTGTTTTTTCAGGATCACCTTCGATCACTTCTCCTTTTTCATTTTTTAAGCAAGTAATGATCTCGCTTACAAATCTAGCAGTTACTTTGTATTTAGTTCCTTCGTTGGCTATTTTATCAATAGATAATTTTTTTATTCCAATAAAAGTCAATTCAGATTTTAACTTTTTTTCATTGCGCTCATCAATAATTAACGAAAAATCTTCATACAATTTTTTATTTAAAAGCGATTTTAATGTAGCTTTGTCTCCGCTGGCAAAAGCATTGATAATCATTTCGTAAGCGTACTCTGCACCTTTTTTAAATACTGCCTCATCAAAAGATGGTTCTTTTGATTTTTCTTGCACATCTTGAACGAATGAAAAGTTTTCTTGAGCTTTTTTTAAAAAATCATGTTTAATAGGAGCATTGTCAGCTCCTTTTCCTAGAACATTTCTTAGACGTAAAAAAATAAATCCTGCCAGCATTGCTAGCAAAATAATATCTATATAGCCGAAATTTTCACTCATAGTTGTAATCTTAATAATAGTAATTATGTACAATATTAAATCATATATTATGCAATTTACACTATTAATTTTAATCTTATTGCCGCTATTTGAAGTTTACCTAATGATTAAAATAGGTTCGGTTATTGGTGCTTTCAATACTATCTCCATTACTATTTTTACTGCAGTATTGGGCATGTACTTTGTGAAGCAACAGGGGCTATCTACTCTAAGATCTGTACTTGAAAATTTGCGCGCAGATAGAAATTCAATCAGCGAAATATTGCATGGATTTTGCTTGGTAATTGCAGCTTTTTTACTAATATTACCTGGATTCATTACTGATTTTTTTGGTTTTTTATTGCTTGTGCCATATAGTAGAGATTGGTTTTTAAAAAATTTTATTCCAAAAAAAGAAAGCGATATCAATATAATTGAAATTAACCCGGAGGAAGTAGAAGAGCATGACCGATTCAAATAATTCAAATTATGAAATAGTAGCAAAATACATTAAGGATATTTCTTTTGAAATTCCAAATCCGGATTGTTTTGTAGATGCGGCGAGAGGTTTAAATGAATATTCAACAAAGCTGGATTTAAATAGTCAGCCCTATAAAAATAATCTTATCGAATTAAATTGTAAATTTTTGTTAGAGGCACCTGATACAGCTCAAAATAAAATTCATGCTGAGATTTGTCTTTCAATAATTTTTAAAATTATTAATAAGGATCTAACTGCTGACCAAGTAAAGAAATTAATTTTAGTTACTTTGCCAACAGAAAATTTTTCTTTTATGAAGGAAATGGTAACTTTTCTTTTTCAAAAATCTGGATTTAAAGGTTTTAATTTTAATAAAGAAGTTGATTTTGAAGCTTTGTATAAACAACAATTTCCTACTTCAGCATAAAGGATTTCGGGACCTGGGTTTCTAAAAATTTTTTATGCAATTGTTTTTCTTCTTCACTAATAGTAACAATTAATTTTTCTCTATTCTCATTAATTACATGAGCCGAGTTAATTTCTGCAATCGTAGCTTGGGTTTGTTGTAAATCTAATAGGGGTTCTTTTTTTTCTAAAAGCTCAATATAAACTTCCGTCAACAACTGACAGTCTAATAAAGCTGAATGCTTTTCTCTTTTAGAAGTATCAATTTTAAATCTTTTACATAAAGCATCCAAACTAGCCTGCGAGCCTGGGAATTTTTGTCTAGCCAACATCAGGGTATCTACTACTCTGTCTTTCGCAATGGGCTCCAAATCTTGGTCCTGTAGGGCTTTATTCAAGAAAGCCAGGTCAAAATCTGCGTTATGGATCACCAACTTAGAATCCTTAATAAAAGCCAAGAATTCCTTAGCAACATTTTTAAAAGTTGGTTTGTCTCTTAAAAATTCCCTTGTAATTCCATGTGTTTGATAGGCGCCATCCGAAATATCCATTTCTGGATTAATAAAAACATGAAATTGATTTTTTGTCGGTATTTGATTGTCTAATTCAATACAGGCAATTTCAATAATTTTATCAGAATTAAATGACAATCCTGTGGTTTCGGTATCTAGTATAACTTCAATCATTTATAACAATTCTACCAAGAAGCTCTTTTACTCTCAACTGCATAGTTTTTTTATTATAATTATTTACTAACACAAAGTCTGCCAATAGTTTTTTTTCTTCGATTGGCAATTGTATTTTGCGCAAAATAGAAATCATTTTTTTATTATAACTTGGTCTTTGTTTTAATTTTGCATCTAACAGTTTTTGATTAGCATCAATGCAAATAATAACATCCTCGGGTTCATGTAATTTATTTTCTAATAAAAGCGGTATATCCATTATGACTACTTTTTTGTTTTTATTTTTTTGTAAAAATAATTTCATTTTTTTTCTTACCTCAGGATGAACAATTTTAATTATTTTTTTTAAATTATTTTGATTACTGCTAATGGCCTGAATTAACTCTTGTTTATCAATTGGATACGAAGCAATATATTTAGATAAAGTTTTCTTTAACTTTGCAAAAATAGATTTTTGCTTGTAAACATTTGAAACTTCTTCATCTGCATTAAAAATGGGAAACTTTTTTCCCGCCAATAATTTTGAAATATAGGTTTTGCCTGATCCAATGGAGCCAACAACGCAAATTTTTATCATCTTTATAATTCTAATTTTTTAATTAGTTCTTGATTAATTTCAGGTTTAATCCCTGTCCAAATTTCAAAAGCTTTTTGCGCCTGATATAGAAACATTTTTAATCCATTGATTACTATACAGTTTTTTTCTTTAGCTTTTTTTAAAAAAGTTGTTTCTAAGGGATTGTAAATAACATCATAAACAAAAGTATTTTGATTAAGTTTATCAAATGGTATTTCTAAGTTAGAACTGCCAGGCAACCCAAGGCTAGTTGCATTAATAATTATATCTACCATTAAATTAATTTTTAAATCTGACCAAGAAACCACTTTAACCAATGACGTAAATTTTTTTTGTAAAGCTATAGCTTTTTCTTCCGTTCTGTTGGTTAAGTAAATTTGCTCCATTCCCATTTCTTTTAATGCAACAATAATAGATGGGGCCACTCCGCCTGATCCAATTAAAAGTGCTGATTTTAATGGTTTATTTAAGGTAACTTCTTCCAAAGATTGGCGAAACCCAAAAATATCAGTGTTGTCGCCTATAATTTTACCCGCTCTTTTAAATACTGTATTCACAGAGTTGGATAATTTAGCTTGGTCAGAAAGCTCATCTAGGTAAGGAATAATAATTTGCTTAAAGGGAACCGTAATATTAACTCCATGTATTTCGTCTAATTTTATTTGATGAACAATTTTGCTCAATCCTTTTTCGTCTGTCTGAATTTTATCATAATCAGAATTAATATTATATTTACTAAACCAGTAATTATGTACCGTTGGTGATTTTGAATGCTGAATGGGATTTCCTATTACAAAAAATTTTTTCATTTTGCTTGATGTGTAAAATAATGAACAACTGGTTGTATGGGCATTCCCAATATAGAATTTAAGTCTCCCTCTATATGCGTAAATAATTTTTTTCCTTGTCCTTCTATTTGATAAACCCCATATTGTTGCAAAATACCTAGGTCTATTTCTTCTAAATAATTGTTGATTTCTTCATCAGATAAATTTTTCATTTTTAGGATACAGGTATTATTAAAATGCCAAACCATACTTCCATTTTTAGATACACAAATTGCATTATGTAGTTTGTGTTCCTTGTTATTTAATTTAAGCAAAATATTTTTAGCTTCCGCTTTGCTCACTGGTTTACTAATACAGACGTTATCCAAATCCAACACCTGATCTGCACCCAGGACATAGTGTTGCTCAAATTTACTACTTATTCTATTTGCTTTGTGTTCTGCTAAACTTTTGGCAATTGCAATACAGCTAGCTCCGTTAGCCATCATAGACAGTTTAATTTCTTCTTCGTCTACATTCGACGGTTCAGCCCTTACTTTAAAATTAGCATCTTCCAAAACTTTTTTTCTTATTGCACTTTTAGAAGCTAAAATAATATTATCAATCATGCATTTTTTTTAATCTCATAAATTTTAACTATCGCAGCGGCAGTTTCTTCCACTGATTTTCGTGTTACATCTATGGTTGGTATTTTATGCGAGGCAAATAATTTTTTTGACTTATTGATTTCGTCTTGGATTAAATCAATATTAGCATAGTTTGAATCGGGTTTGTCATTTAATAAATTTATTCTAGTTTTTCTTATGTCCTCGAGACGCTTTGGGTCAACTACCAAACCTACAAGCATTGCTTTAGACTCAAATATATATTCAGGCACTGTTTGATGGGGGACCAAAGGAATATTTGCAGTTTTAAAACCTTTTTCTCCAAGGTAAATGGATGTTGGAGTTTTACTTGTTCTGCTTACGCCCATAATAATAATATCAGCATCAACCATGCTTTCAAGTTGCTGCCCGTCATCATGAGCAAGCGTATATTGTATGGCTTCAATTTTTTTATAATATTCTTTATTTAGTTCATGCTGACCACTAGGCCTTCCACTTGCCCTTTGTTCAAATAATTTTTCAAATCCTGGAATTAAATGATCCAAAACACCAAAGCAGGGAATACCAAGGGACTGACTTTGACTTTTAATAAAATTTGTCGTTGCGGGCTCAACTAAAGTATAAATTATAATCGAATTTTCAGTTTTTCTACATTTTTCAATTAATTGGGCTGTTTGGGCACTAGTTCTGATAAATGAAAAATGGTGAAGGTTATATTCTAAAGTTCTAAATTGGGCTTTAATTGCAAGAAAAATACGATCTAAAGTTTCTCCCGTTGAATCTGATACTAAAAAAAAATTATATTTTTTGTTCATAAGCTTGTTAATAAATATCTATAACTTAAAATTATACATTTATCATCATTGGCCAACTGGCTTATTCGACAGATCTATTGTTTTTTCACAAAAAAACTAAGTTTAGTAAAAAAAAAATTTACAAGTTAGTTATGTTTATAACTTAAACAAATATGATAAATTATTCATAATTCTTATAAAAAAACAATGAACAACTTGTGAATAAAAACTTAACCCCAAAACTAACATCTCCTACCAATACCAATACTTTAATTAAATATTATATATATGAGTAATTTAATCTTAAAGGCTTTAAAAAAAGAAAGACCTATCTGGTTAATGAGACAAGCAGGGAGATATTTAAAAGAATATCAAGTCATTAGAAAAAAACAAAAAAATTTTATCGATTTTTGTTTAAATTATAAAGCTGCAAGCAAAGTAACATTACAACCAATAAAAAGATTTGATCTAGATGCTGCAATAATTTTTTCAGATATTTTAATAATTCCATATGGCTTGGGACAAAAAGTTAATTTTAAACATAACGAGGGACCTATTTTGGGTTCTTATAATTTAAAAGAATTTAAAAAAAACAATAAACGAAAATTTTTATCAAAAGTTAAAAACGTCTATAAAGCAATTGAGTATACTAGAAAAAAATTAAATAAAAAAAAATCCCTTATAGGTTTTGCAGGATCTCCATGGACATTATTGGTTTATATTTTAAATAAAAAATCTCCGAAAAAAAACTTTAATTTAAATAAAATTATTCAAAATAAAAAAGAAGTTGATAGTCTTTTAAAAATAATTGAAAAATTTATTTATATTCATATTGAACAACAAATTAAAAGTGGTGCAGACACGATTCAGTTATTTGATAGTTGGGCCGGACTGTTAAATAAAAAAAATTTAAACAAATATTGTTATCAACCCAACAAAAGAATAGTAAAAAAAATTAAACAAAAATATCCGAACATTCCTATTATTTGTTTTCCAAAAGGCTTACATAAAAATATTGTGCAATTTTGCAATATAGTTAAACCAGATTGTTTAAGCATTGATAGTAAGGCAGATGTTAATCTTATAAATAAAAAAATATCTTCTAAAACAATTATTCAAGGAGGGCTCGATCCAAAGTTTTTATTAGGAAATAAAAAAGCATGTGAGAAAAAAGCGTTATTTTATCTAAGAAAATTTAAACACAGGCCCTATATTTTTAATCTTGGTCACGGAGTAGACAAAAATACCAAACCAACCGCTGTTCAGCACCTGGTTAAAGTAGTAAGAAAGTTTCAATCATGACTTTAGAACACGCAAAAAATCATCCAGAAGTAAAATTTGGAAAAACGGGCGTCCTTATTATTAATTTAGGAACACCAGATAGTACTGGTTGGTGGGACATTAGAAAATATTTAAAAGAATTTTTATCAGACAGAAGAGTTATAGAAGTTAATCCTATTTTGTGGAAAATTATTTTAAATTTAATTATTTTAAATTTTAGGCCGCACAAAACAGCCCATGCCTACAAGCAAATCTGGCTTAAGGAGACCAACGAGTCTCCGCTGCGATATTATACCAGACAACAAGCACAGAAATTACAGGACAAATTTCGTGATCACGATGAAATTTTTTTAGATTTTGCTATGAGATATGGCAATCCAAGCATAGCTTCTAAATTAAAAGAACTAAACGACAAGGGATGTGAAAACCTAATCATTTTGCCTCTATACCCACAGTATGCAGCGGCAACTACAGCAACAGTTTGTGACGAGGTATATCGTAGTCTTATGAAAATGAGGTGGCAACCAAGTTTACAAATTATTCCACACTACGAATCTAATCCTTTGTACATAGAGGCATTAAGCAAAAGTATTACTAGTCATCTAAAAACTTTAAATTGGACACCAGACGTTATCCTTTCCTCTTATCATGGGATACCAAAGAAATATTTTACCAAGGGAGATCCCTATCATTGCTATTGTCAAAAAACGAACCGGCTTTTAAAAGAAAGACACGGCAATTCAATTCCAATTGAACTTTCTTTTCAATCGCGTTTTGGCCCAGATGAATGGCTACAGCCCTATACAGACAAGACAATTGAAAAATTAGCAAAAGAGGGAAAAAAAAATTTGCTAATGATTTGTCCTGGCTTTGCTTCTGACTGCGTTGAAACTTTAGAAGAAATTAATATCCAAGGAAAAGAAACTTTTGAAGAGCACGGCGGAGAAAATTTTTCTATGGTCCCTTGTTTAAACGACAACGATGATCATATAAACTTATTAGAAAATTTAATAAAAAAATATTTGATTAAATGAGCATTTATCTTCTTTTAAAATCACTGCACATTATTGCTATTATAGCTTGGATGGCAGGACTTTTGTACTTGCCAAGAATTTATGTCTATCATTGTCAAACCACTTTTGGTTCAGAAGCCCATGAAAAATTTGTTCAAATGGAATACAGATTATTAAAATATATTATGAATCCAGCCATGATTATTTCTTGGATATTGGGCATTGGATTAATTCATTCGCTGGGGCATGAGGTTGCTACACAGTTTTGGCTTCAATTAAAATTATTTTTAGTGTTATTAATGTCAGGATTTCATGGATATCTAGGTGCTTGTAGAAAAAAATTTGAAAGCAACACAAACACAAAATCAGAAAAATTTTATAGAATTATTAATGAGGTGCCGACAGTGCTCATGATTATAATTGTATTTCTTGTCGTTTTTAAACCCATCTAAGCTTGCAAAAATTTAAATATCGAATATAAAATACACGAGTATCCAAATTAACTTCCTTTAATGAACCTCCAAGAACTAAAAGACAAATCACCAGCAGATTTAATACTAGAAGCAGAAAAGCTTGGTATTGAAAATCCAAGCACTATGAGAAAGCAAGAAATTTTATTTGCTATTCTTAAAAAATTTGCTGAAAAAAACGAACAAATAACTGCAAGCGGGGTACTAGAAACATTACAAGACGGATTTGGTTTTTTGCGAGCCATGGAATCCAATTATTTACCTGGTCCAGATGATATTTATGTTAGCCCAAGTCAAATAAGAAGATTTGGATTAAGAAAGGGAGATACGGTTGAAGGAGAAATTAGAGCGCCCAAAGAACAAGAAAGATATTTTGCTCTTTTAAAAGTTAATAAAATTAATTTTGAAGATCCTGAAAAAACAAAAAATAAAATTAACTTTGATAACTTAACTCCATTATATCCTCAGGAAAAAATTAAATTAGAAATTGAGAGCACCAAGATCGAAAAAAAAGCAGATGTTACAGCAAGATTAATTGATCTAGTTGCGCCTATTGGTAAGGGACAACGATCACTTATTGTGTCGCCACCACGAACAGGTAAAACGGTGGTATTACAGAATATAGCTCATTCTATAACCACCAATCATCCGGAAGTTTATTTAATTGTTTTATTAATTGACGAGAGACCTGAAGAAGTAACAGATATGCAAAGATCTGTTAGAGGTGAAGTGGTTAGTTCTACATTTGATGAGCCAGCAATGCGTCACGTCCAAGTAGCAGAAATGGTTATTGAAAAAGCTAAGCGTTTAGCGGAGCACAAAAAAGATGTTGTTATTCTTTTAGATTCTATCACTCGTCTAGGCAGAGCATACAATGCTGTTGTTCCTAGTTCAGGAAAAGTATTAACCGGTGGTGTAGATGCTAATGCATTGCAAAGACCAAAACGCTTTTTTGGTGCTGCAAGAAATATTGAAGAAGGAGGGTCTCTTACAATTATTTCTACAGCTTTGATTGAAACTGGTTCAAGAATGGACGAAGTTATTTTTGAAGAATTTAAAGGAACAGGTAACTCTGAAGTAATTATGGATAGAAAAGTTGCAGACAAAAGAATTTATCCAGCTATTGATATTACGAAGTCCGGAACAAGAAAAGAAGAATTACTTTTAACGAAAGACGAGCTTCAAAAAATGAATGTCTTGAGAAGAATTATTAATCCCATGGGAACCATGGATGCAGTTGAGTTTTTAATTGGTAAATTAAGAGAGACAAAAAATAACGCAGAATTTTTTGACTCGATGAATAAAGGTTAATTATTCTTTAATTTTTCTTGCTTCATCGGGAAGCATGATAGGAATTCCATCTTTGACCGGATAAGCCAAGCCAGACTTTTTAGCAATTAATTCATTATTTTCTTGGTCATAAATTAACTTTTCTTTGGAAAGAGGACATACCAACATAGATAATAAATTTTTATTTAATTCCATTTAATGAATATTTTTTTGAGAATTGGATTGATTGCTCAAAATATAAAAATTAATAATTTGATTTAAAATATTATTTCTTTCTTCCAGCGTTGTGGTTTCAAGTAATCTCTGCTTTTCTCCTGTTGTAAAAGGACAGATCATAGCCAAAGAATTAATTAATTGATCTGGTTTAACTTTTTCAACAACCTGCCAATCAGTAGACAGTTGAAACATTTTAAAAAATTTTTTCGTTTTATCAATTAATTCTAATAGATTTTTTTGATCAATTGTATTTTCTTCTTCTTCCACATCATTAGAAAAGTCTTCATAAGAGACCTCAAAAGTTCTATATAACTTGTCGTTATTAATTTCTTTAACTACTTTAAATCGAGTGACCCCTTTTAAACTGATTAAATATCTGCCATCTTTTGTTTCAGAATAGTTTTCTACTTTACCAAGGCAACCTACTTCAAAAATACGAGGTTTTATTGGATCTATAGTTTGAAGGTTGGGCTGGGCCATTCCAATCAGCTTGCTATTCTTCAGAGCATCCTCTGTCATTTGTTTATATCTTGGTTCAAAAATGTTGAGCGGTAAAACTGTATTAGGAAAAAAAATTGCGTTAGAAAGTGGAAATATTGGAATTTCTTTTGGAATATCTTTTAAATTTATTTTATCTTTTTTCATATCTTGATTTTTATATTGAAAACATATCTTATAAATAATAATTTAACATAAATTAATAAGCGGGTGTAGCTCAGTGGTAGAGCGAATCGTTGCCAACGATTAGGTCGTGGGTTCAATTCCCTTCACCCGCTCCAAAAAATGACTGAATTACATAAAAAAAAATGCATCGCCTGCAGTGGAGACATGCCTGCTTTAACGGAGTCATCCATCCAAGAATTAAATAATAAAATAAAAAATTGGAATGTTGTCAAAGAGGATCAAGTTTTTAAATTAACTAAATATTTTAAGTTTGAAAATTTTGAAAAAAGTCTTTCTTTTATCAATCAAGTTTCAATTATAGCTGAGACAGAGGGGCACCACCCAGATCTTTCATTTGGCTGGGGCTATGCCAATATTATAATTTTTACTCACGCGGTTAAGGGTTTGACAGAAAGTGATTTTATTTTAGCTGCTAAAATAGATCAGGTTAGTGCTTAAAGTTTCTAATACCTGTAAAAACCATCGCAATACCTGCAGCATCAGCAGCATCAATGACTTCTTGATCTCGTATAGATCCACCCGGTTGGATAATTGATTTAACACCTAATTTCACTAAAGTTTCTAGACCATCTGCAAATGGAAAAAATGCATCTGATGCAGCTCCACAACCTTCTACTTCATCAGGAAAAAATTTTTTGGCATTAGCACAGGCTATTTCACTTGAGCCCACCCTGCTCGTTTGTCCTGCTCCAACGCCAAGTGTTGTATTATTTTTAGTAATCACAATAGCATTGGATTTTACATGTTTGCAAATTTGATTGGCAAATAATAAATTTTCTATTTCTTGCTCTGTTGGTTTTTTTTTAGTTACAATTTTTAAATCTTGCTTATTTATCATTTGTAAATTTTCATCTTGAGCTAAAAACGTTTTTTGTAGAAACGTTAGATGTTGTATTTTATTTTTTTCTGGCAGATCATATTCTAGTACTCGCAAATTTTTCTTTTGTGCCAAAATTGCAAGAGCATCTTGTTCAATGGACGGTGTTAAAATCACTTCATAAAAAGTTTTAACCAATTCTGTAGCTAGCTGAGCATTAATTGTATAATTTAGAGCCACAACCCCTCCAAAAGCACTGATAGGATCGCCGCTAAGGGCTTTTAAATAGGCATTTGTGCCATTCGGGTCTACTGCACAGCCACATGGGTTATTATGCTTAATTATAGCGCAAATCGGCTTTTTTGGGTCAAAATCAGTTACAAGATTATAAGCGCTATAACTATCGAGATAATTATTATGACTAAGCTCTTTCCCCTGAAGCTGCTTTAGCTTAGAAAATCCATCAAAATTTCCTGGTATTTCATAAACTGCACTTTCTTGATGAGGATTTTCTCCGTAACGAAGTTGGGAAATAATTTTTCCACCAATTGTTTTTTTGTCTGAAAATTTGTTTTCTTGAATTTGATTCATCCAATTGGAAATCATAGAGTCGTAGTAGGCTGTTTCATTAAAAGTCTCGTTTGCCATTTTTTGTCTAAAATTTAGATCTGTTGCACCGTTGTGTTGCTTCAACAGTGTAATAAATTCATCGTAGTATTTAACGTTCGGTAAAACCGTTGTGTGTTTAAAATTTTTTGCTGCTGATCGAAGCATGGAAGGTCCACCAATATCGATATTTTCAATTAATATTTCTTTTGATGAAGCTGGATCTAAGAGTTTGCTTTCAAAAGGATAAAGATTAACAATCACTAAATTAATTTCCTGAATAGCATTTTCTTTCATGGCATTAAGATGATTAGTTTTATCTAAGTCACCCAAAAGACCACCGTGAATTTTTGGATGCAATGTTTTAACTCGCCCATCCATAATTTCAGGAAATCCAGTGTAATTAGAAATTTCAATACATTCATATCCCTTATCTTTAATGAATTGATAGGTTCCACCTGTGCTGATAATTTCAACATTGAACTGTTTTAAGCATATTAATATTGCTTCTAGGTTGGTTTTGTCAGATACGGAAATGAGAGCTCTAGATATTTTTTTTAAGGACATGGAGCTAATGTTTATACTCCATTAGTTGCTTTTTTCTAGAGACCATAAAATTTTATTTATTTCTTTATTTAACGTACCTTCAATCACAATACATTTTGTTTCTTGGACTTTTTCAGTGTCCGCAAAGTACAGGCTGTTATCAATGGTTATAGTTTGTCCAGGTGACTTAAACTTCCAGCCTTGATTTTCAATACTTATCAGTACATCGCCCCCATGGGTTTGTATGAGTTTAGCTTCGGGCATAACATGAAAGCGGATAGAAAAATTTAAAAAAGCATAGTCATTTTTGGATACTATTAAAGTGTCTTCTCCATGGAGAAGTTTTTGTTCTTCATTGCCAACAATTGTTCGCTCAAACAACGTTCCATACTTTTCTTGGTAACCATCGTGTGCCGAAGATAATGAAAAAGATATTTTGTCATTAGAAAATTCTCTTTTGTAAACTTTGAGTTTTTTTAATAAAGAATTTCCATGATATTGTTTGATCAAAGGATTTTTTTGAAAAATACAAGAAGAAGTATCATTGATTGTCAGGCAAGAATGGGCCGCAGTTGATTGACTTAAATAAGCTAATTCTTTAGAAAAGTTATGAGCGTATCCACAGTTTGTAATAATCTTTGTCCCACCGTACATCATTTCAAATGATAAACATCCTGCCTGATAATCCTGAGAATAAAAATCAGATGGTGGATTGTTTGTATCCATGATTGCTTCTAATTTTTTTATTTTTCCAAATAAGAAATGACTTTCGTTATTATCTTTTACAAATTTATAACCTTTAGATTTGATGAACTGATTAAAGTTTGAACAATCGTAATACTTTGCTCCATTAAATAATGGGATAGTGTCATTAGCATACAAAAGAGAAGCATACAGTTTTCCAAGCTGTTCTATACGTTCATCTAAAAATTCAGGTATAGGATATTGAGCAAGATATAAACTTTCCTTAATAAGAATGAGGTGATGCAGTATCCAAAATTGATCTTGTATATTTTTGGTCTCAACAAATCCTTTTTTGTCTAAAATATTTTTAAGTTGATTGTTTAAAATTTTTATGGAGCTGTCTGTGAATTTTTTATAACCCTCAAAAGTAGTCCCAGCCAAAATAAGTGAAAAAAGAGCGTAAATCCTATCTTTTTTGCTATGTAGATGAGTAATATTTTTAGATAAGTGAACACATTGTTTGAGAATACTATTTGTTATTTTTGTTCGATAAATCAAATCGTCATGACGAATTGTAAGACTTGGACTCGTAATCCAAAATATAATTCTATTAGCCAAAATTAACAAATCCCAAGTTGTGGATTGGTAATTAGTATTTTTTTCTAACCAAGCATCGATAATTATTTTAGCTAGCTCTTTGTCTTTTTTTATATCTAGGTGTGGCAGCCAAGAAAACTTATGAAGATTGTTAATTCTTTCTTGTTTTAAATTATTAATTTTCCAAAGATTTTTTTTAAATTGTTTAGCTAAAATATAATTTTTTGTATTTTTATCCTGCAGTTCTCCTAAAATATGCACATTATGAATATCGTAATTTCTTGAAGCTGGAGTAGCTTTCAGCGATTGATTGTATTGCTTACTATTAAAATAAATTGTTCGAATATTATTTTTCAATAATCTCCACAACGAGATAATCCATAATTTTACAAATGAAATTTTCATTTATGAAATAATTAACAATTGCGTAATTGATCTATATTATCTTTAAGATTCTTTTCGTCTTTAAACAAAGTTGTTCCAGAAACTAAAATATCAACACCAGCTTCCTTTGCTTGTTTACCTGTAATATAATCAATTCCTCCATCAATTTCTATTTCAACAGTTAGATTTTTTTCATCAATGATTTTACGTAAATCTACTACTTTAGATAAAACTTCTGGCATAAATGACTGACCACCAAATCCTGGATTAACACTCATGATTAAAACTAGGTCTATGGAGTTTAGAACTGGCAATACTTTTTCAATAGGTGTTTCTGGATTTAGAGATACTCCAGCCTTTTTTCCAAGTGATTTGATCAGCTGAATGCTTGCCTCAAGATCATTTGTTGCTTCTGGGTGGATAGTTATGATGTCTGCTCCAGCGTCTGCAAAATCTTTTATATATCTGTGAACGGGAGCTATCATTAAATGAACATCAAAAGGGATGGAAGAATATTTTCTAATTTTTTTTATCACTGGTGGACCAAAAGTTATATTAGGAACAAAATGACCATCCATGACATCAACGTGCACCAGATCTGCTCCCGATGTATTTAGAGATTGTAATACCTCTCCAAGTTTGCTGAAGTCTGATGAAAGAATAGACGGTGCTATTTTAAGGGATTTTGTCATTTCATTGTTTAATTAGTTATAATCCTAATAACTTAAAAAACAAAAAAATATATATTTAGGTTGTGGATTTTTAGTTTTGCTTACTAAATAGGGTAACCAAAAAACCTGTAATTTCACTTTCAAGAGGAAAAGAAAGCATCCCCATGACTGAATAGCCCATTAGATAAGGCATTAAATAAAAACGAAACATATAAAAAAACCAAGCGACATACAAAGGAACCATAGGCTTAATAAGAAAACCAGGCGTTACAAAATGAAATAAACGAATAACTGGATCTGTAAGTTTTACAAAAGCTTTCATGAAAAAAAATTCAGAGTCTTCTTTTTGAAAAAAATTCATAGCGGCTCTTCCGATCAGAGTCCACATAACAACACCCAAAACATAATCGATAACTAAAATGAATGGACTTATGTTCATATTGGAATTTTATAATAAAAAAGGGGCGAAAACAAATTCGCCCCTTTTAATTTTAATAGTTTTATTGATTAGTTTCCGCTAACCGTCTTACCAGCAGGGATTCTAATATCATCAACCATTTGTTGAGTTTTAGCATCTGGTTCTTCAGTCGCTAAACTTACAACGATCATTAATATTAAACATACTGGAGCTCCGATTAGACCAAAACGTAAATGGTCAATTCCTAACCAAGGAGTTTGAGCCATAAACTTCGGACCAACATAGATTAGGTAAGCAGTACCTGCTGCTAGACCACCTAGCATTCCTGCAACTGCACCTGCTCTTGTTGCTCTCTTCCACCATACACCAAGCACAAGTGGGAAGAACAATCCTGACATTGCAAAATCAAACGCCCAAGCAACGGAACCTAAAATTCCAGTTAGTCTCATTGAAGCAATGTAAGCTCCAAATACACCAACCACAACTAGTAGTACACGAGCAACAATTAATCTTTTTGCTGTGTCCGCTTTTGGGTTAATCATTTTGTAATATACATCATGTGATAATGCGTTTGAGATCGCAAGAATCAAACCATCTGCTGTAGACATCGCAGCTGCCATACCGCCGGCCGCAACTAGTCCAGAGATCACATATGGTAATCCTGCAACTTCAGGCGTTGCTAACACAACAACCCCGCTTCGCATGAAGAACTCGTTCAGATCAAGTGTGCCATTGCCATTTAAGTCAGCAATAAACACTTGTCCAACTGCAGTCCATTCTTGTACCCATTTAATGCCTTGCACTTCAGCAATTGATTTACCGATAATCGAAGTTGGAATATTAGGATCGATCAAAGCAATTTTTGAAAGTGTTGCAAGCATTGGAGCTGAGAAGTATAGCAAGAAAATAAAGAACAATGACCAAGCCACTGATCTTCTTGCTGCACTTACGCTAGGAGTTGTAAAGTATCTCATTAGGATATGAGGTAAAGAAGCTGTTCCTACCATCATACAAATTGCTAACGAAATAAATTTCCAAGCAGCCATTGCGCCAGCTGGCACAGCAGAATGTGGATTAGAAATGTAAGCTAATCCTCCTGGAACTTTAGCAGCTTTTAATGCAGCTGCACTATTTTTCGTTAAGCCTAATGTTTTCTCTAACTCGGCTATTCTTTGCACTTCTTCACCTAACATAAAGTGAGGGAAGAAGCCCGCTCCGATTTTGTTACTGATCCAGAAAACTGGAAGTAAGTAAGCTATGATTAAAACGATGTACTGAGCCACCTGGGTCCAAGTAACCGCTCTCATTCCACCAAGCATTGAACACATCAAGATACTTGCTAGTCCTACATAAACCGCTGTTTCAAACGGAATACCTAGAGCTCTAGAAGCAATTGTACCTGTTGCGTTAATTTGGGCAGTCACATAAGTGAATGATGCTAATACCAGAACTAATACCGCAGCAAATCTTGCTACGTTTCCGCCGTATCTTGTTCCAATAAAGTCAGGCACTGTGTAACATCCAAATTTTCTCAAATATGGTGCTAGTAATGAAGACACAAGGATATACCCTCCTGTCCAGCCTACTAAGAATGCCATGTAAGTATATCCACCGAAGTAAATACCACCTGCCATAGCAACAAATGATGCTCCTGACATCCAGTCAGCAGCTGTTGCCATACCATTAAATACTGTTGGCACCTCTCTACCTGCTACGTAGTAAGCACTAGCTTGCATCGTTCTGGATAAGTATCCAATAAATGCATAGATAAATACTGTGAATGCTACGAACAGAATTCCAATAGTTTTAGCGGACATTCCGTTAGCTTCAAAGACTGCCATTAAAAGACAGAATGCTAAGAAACCACCAGTGTATGTTCCGTAAATTTTTGGAAGGTTGTCAATAAATTTTCCTTGAAACATTAATCATCCCTCCCCGCATCGCTTACGCCATGCTCTTCATCTATCTCCTGTTGTTTTCCAGTTGACCAGAAGATTATTATTACGAAAGCAGCAAGTGAACCTTGTGCTGTCATATAATAAGCTAGTGGATAACCAAGAAAACTCATGGAGTTTATGTCATGTCCAAACATGAACACTACGTATCCGAAAAAAAACCACAGAGCTAATGTAATTCTCATTAACCCTTTCGTTTTTTCCCAATGCGCTTCATTGTTTTTTGACGCCATTGTTTCCCCCTTAAGGTTATTAATTAATTAATTGGTAGACATTATTTATGAAAATGCCGAAGTCAAAGTTAAATTTTTTAATTTTTTTGAACTTTTGTTAATTTTTTTTTTGCATATGCACAAAAACTAATAAAATAGTACATAATTTCGAATATTTGATATGGAGTATTCATGTTTAAAAAAGAGCAAATTGAAGAGCATATCAGTGCTTTAAAAGAATATTTTTTTGTTCCTTTAAAAAAAATTTTTATTGGTGAAAAAAAAATCAAAACTTTGTTCGATTTAGAAGAATTTATTCAAACCAAATCTGCAATCATTACTCAACACACGCTGTATGGTTATTTAAAAACAAGAATTGGAACAAGACATGTCATGTTGTTTGGTGATGAGCAATTTTCAAAATCTATTGATATTGCCAAGTGGAATATTTACACCGTCTCTATTCAAGACCTTTGCCTTTATTGCTTTTCCTATCTTGCAAGCAACAATCTATGCAGCAATATGGATTTAGCAACAGATGTTTTTCACCGCATTTTAGATGGTGAGAAAAAAAACGGACTGGAAGATTTAATTCATCAAAACGCAATCAAAGATTTTGATGAAAGAGTGAAATCCATTCACTGGAAAACTTATTGCGAAGGTGAATGTTTTGAAAAAAGTTCTTACGCTTTATATAGGTGGGCACCGATCGCTGATGAATTAAAAAAACTAGATAAAAGTATTGTTATACGATCCATGGAATTGAAGTGGGATAATTTAAAAAAAGATTTTGTTAAATTAATTGATTTTGATACTTTGGTTTAATCATGAAGTCATTTGAAGACATTGCAAATGAATCTTTAGAGGAAGCAAAACAAAGACAAGGGGAGGATAATAATAAACTCTTGGAGCAATTAAAAAGTATCAACCATCAGATTGCTAATTATCCAACTCCAATTGCTGGATGTGATGCACAATTTAATTTTTTATTAGAAGAAAAAGAGCGCATAAGTAAAATTATTACTTTTAATAAAGAACACAAAACCAATACAAAAGAAATTGATGGGCCCAAAGGTCCAGAACCCACTCGTTATGGAGACTGGGAAAAAAAAGGTATTGTTACCGATTTTTAATTTACTTATTTAATCTGTTATCAATTAAACTTTGCACTACACTTGGATCAGCTAAAGTCGAAGTATCACCAAGGTTGCTATAATCATTTTCGGCAACTTTTCTTAAGATCCTTCTCATAATTTTTCCAGATCTTGTTTTGGGAAGACCAGGTGTAAAATGAATAAGGTCAGGTGTTGCAAGTGGTCCAATTTCTTTTCGAACCCATTGTTTTAACTCTTTCACAAGTTCATCGGATCCTTGCTCTCCAGCATTTAAAGTTACATAGCAATACAATCCATTACCTTTGACATCATGTGGATAGCCAACAATAGCAGCTTCAGCTACTTTTGGATGAGCCACAAATGCACTTTCGATTTCTGCTGTTCCAAGATTGTGTCCAGAAACAATAATGACATCATCTACTCTACCTGTAATCCAGTAGTAACCATCTTCATCTCGTCTACATCCATCCCCAGTAAAATATTTACCTTCATAAGCTGAAAAATAAGTATCAATAAATCTTTGATGATCACCATAAACGGTTCTCATCTGGCCCGGCCAAGATTGGGCAATGCATAAATTTCCCGAACAAGCTCCTTCTAGTTCGTTGCCTTTTTCGTCAACAATGACGGGCTTAATTCCATAGAAAGGTTTAGTTGCTGAGCCAGGTTTTAAATCTATAGCACCGGGTTGAGGTGCAATTAGTATTCCTCCCGTCTCAGTTTGCCACCAAGTATCAACAATTGGGCAACGAGAGTCTCCCACTACTTTATGGTACCACAACCAAGCCTCAGGATTAATTGGTTCACCAACCGATCCAAGTAATTTTAATGATTTCCTACTGTGTTTTTTTACTAGCTCATCTCCCTCTCTCATTAAAGCACGCAATGCAGTTGGAGCTGTGTAAAAAATATTTACTTGATGCTTGTCACACACTTCCCAAAATCTTCCTGCATCAGGATAGCTTGGCACTCCTTCAAAAACTAAAGTGGTTGCACCATTCGCAAGTGGTCCATACACAATATAACTATGTCCCGTAACCCAACCTACATCTGCTGTGCACCAATAGACATCTCCTTCTTTATAATTAAAAATATATTCATGGGTCATTGATGCGTACACCATGTAACCACCTGTTGTATGCATAACCCCTTTGGGCTTACCAGTAGATCCAGAGGTATATAAAATGAATAATGGATCTTCAGCATTCATTTCTTCCGGTTCACAAGTTGTAGATTCGTCTTTGATTAAATCATGATACCAAACATCAACTTTATCATTCCAATCAATCTTTCCACCCGTGTGTTTTAAAACAATATTTTTTTTAACATTAGGGCATTTTTTTAATGCATCATCCGTATTCTTTTTCAACGGGATACTTTTTTTGCCTCGGACACCTTCATCTGCAGTAATAATATATTCTGATTTGCAATCAATTATTCTTCCCGCTAATGAATCTGGTGAGAAACCTCCAAAAACGATTGAATGGATAGCTCCAATTCTAGCGCATGCTAACATTGCATAAACAGCTGCTGGAACCATTGGCATATAAATTGTAACTCTGTCCCCTTTTTTTATACCAATTTTTTTTAAACCATTTGCAAGTTTACAAACTTCATCACTTAATTCTTGGTAGGTAATTTTTTTGGATACGGTTGGCTCATCACCTTCAAAAATAATTGCAGTGTGATTTGCTTTTGTTTTTAGATGTCTATCAATACAGTTGTAGGATGCATTTAACGTTCCATCATAAAACCATTTAATTTCAGTTTTTGCTTTACCATAAGTTACATCTTTAATTTTGGTATAGGGCTTGATCCAGTCAATTCTTTTTCCTTCTTCCGCCCAGAAAGCATCATTGTCTTCTAAAGATTTTTTATATTTTGTTTCGTATGTTTGTTTATTGGCGTGAGCAATTTTAGACCATTCTTCACTAACTTTAAAAATTGTTTCTGACACTTGTTCGTCCCCCTGAGTAAATTTATTATAGTTTACCCATCTTACATAAAATTTTCCAGCTTTTTGGGTCGATAGGCATCACAGATAGCCTGCTCTGTTTGATTAATGATAAATCCTTCAATTCCTTTGTTTTTTTTATGCTTTCCAAAGTAATGGGCTTGGCAAGCTTTTCTTTAAACTTCATTTGCACCGCAACAAATCTTTTTAATGGATCGGTTGGATCTATAAATGAAGTTTTAATGACTTCTACTATTCCAACAATTTCTTTTCCAATATTAGAATGATAAAAAAAACACAAATCTCCTTTGGACATTTTTTTTAAATTATTTGCTGCTTGATAGTTTCGTACCCCATCCCACATGGTTCCTTTAGCCCCAGCCTGTGCTTGTTGATCTATAGACCAAACATCAGGTTCTGATTTCACCAGCCAGTAATTCATGAATGATCTACCCCTGCACCTTTTAAAAAAGGAGCTTTTTCATCAAGTGGCCAACGAGGTCGCGCTGAAAATTTTGTATTATCAATTAATTTTTTTTTATATCGTTCGATACCTGCCCAGGCAATCATTGCAGCATTATCGGAACAAAGAGAGCTTGGTGGAAAAAGATTTTCAAAACCATTTTCTTTACAAACATTTTCCAAGTTGTTTCGGATGCTTTTATTAGCTGCAACACCCCCAGCAATAACAAAGAAAGGTTTTTTAATTTTTTTATTATTTTGTAAAAACATTTGCATCGCTTTTTTAGATTTTATTTTTAAAATTTCATTAATGGTATGTTGAAAGGATGCTGCAAGATCATACTTTCCTTGCTTTGTTTTAATAGCTTTCGATGCATGAAGCACAGCTGTTTTTAAACCAGAAAATGAAAGGTTACATCCACTTTTGTGTAAGATAGGTTTTGGCAAAACGAACCCATTTTTATCCCCTAATTTAGCGAATTTTTCTATTTTTGGACCTCCTGGAAAATCAATTCCAAGAATTTTGGCCGTTTTATCAAAAGCTTCTCCCAAGGCATCATCAATAGTCGTGCCAAGTCTCTTATATTTATTGACTCCCTGTACTTCTAAAAATTGACTGTGTCCGCCTGAAATTAATAAGAGCAAATAAGGAAATTTAATTTTTTGAATTAGTCTAGGACTTAACGCATGACCTTCCAGATGATTAATCGCTAGAAAAGGTTTTTTTAAAAAAGTTGCTATTGTTTTTCCCGCACTCATTCCAACCATTAAGCAAACTAGCAATCCAGGTCCAGCCGTGGTTGCTACGCCTGTAATTGTTTCGATGGGTATTCCACTTTCATTAATTGCCTTTTCAATTATGACATCAATTTTTTCAACATGAGATCTTGCAGCTAATTCTGGAACGACTCCACCAAAAGGTTTGTGCTCTTTAATTTGACTAGAAACGATATTAGATAATATTTCAATTGAGCCATCTTGGTTTTCTCGCACAATTGAAGCTGCAGTTTCATCACAACTGCTTTCAATACCTAAAAAAATCAAGCTTTTCCTCATTTTATGCGACCTCCCGTCGCTCAATAATTAATACTAATATAATGGAAAATAATATTTAAACAGAAAAATGTTTTCAAAAGAAAAATTTATTATCGGTAGCAGAGGAAGTAGACTTTCTTTAGCACAAGCAGAGCATTTTAAAGATGAATTATTACTTGCAAATCCAAATCTAAGAGCTGAACAAATAGAACTCAAAGTTATCAAGACATCAGGAGATAAATTTAAAACAGAAAATCTTGCTAGCATGGGCGGCAAAGGGTTGTTTGTAAAAGAAATTGAGGAAGAGCTAATTAATAAAAATATTGATTGTGCGGTTCACTCGTTAAAAGATGTACCAACGTTTGGTGTTCCATCTTTGATGCTTGCGGCCTTTTTGAAAAGAAAAGATGAAAGAGATGCTTTTATTTCTCCTGTTGCAAAATCATTTAATCAATTAAAGCCAGGTTCGACTGTTGGGACTTCATCAGTTCGAAGAATTGCTCAATTAAAAAAATTAAGAAGTGATTTAAATATTGTAAGCATGAGAGGAAACATTGATTCGAGGATTGAAAAAGTAAAAGAGGGTATCTATGACTCTATCGTATTAGCTTACGCAGGTATTAAGCGACTAGGTTTTCATAATTATGTTTCAGAAATATTTGATAAAGACAAAATGTTACCAGCTGCAGGACAGGGGATTGTTGCGATACAATGCAGAGTAGATGATTTTAATACAATTAAATTATTAGATTCAATTAATGATAAAGAGACAGAAATTATTGTTGATGCAGAAAGAAGTTTTTTGCACCGTGTTAATGGAGCGTGTGATACTCCGGTCGCTGCCAATGCAATTATTAACGAAGATAATGAAATTTTTCTTCAAGCAGAGTTGCTTTCTTTAGATGGTAGCAAGGTATTTAGAGCTCATAAAACTGGTTTAATGGAAAAAGCAGTAAGTATTGGACTTGATGTTGCAGAAGAAATACTTGATAAAGCTGGTCATGATTTTATAGTATCGGAGACAAAACTTGCACATACTATTCACAAGACCTGAAACTGAATCTATTTACTTAGCTCAAAAATTTGCACGTTTAGGACATCAAGTTAGCATCTTTCCCATTTTACAAGTTCAGAAAAAAAAATATTCACCCATTAATTTTGCAAAATATGCTTCTGTAATTTTTACAAGTGCTAACGCTATATTAAGTTTAGATCAGGTAATTCCTTCAAAAATTAGATGCTTTTGCGTTGGAGAAGTTACTGCTCAACAAGCTAAGAGAAAAGGTTTTTCTGATGTCGTGGTTGCTGGTGGAAACTATCAGCAGCTCAAAGAAATAATTTTGCAAAAAGTAAACAAGGAAGATGGTAAATTATTGTATGTACGTGGAGAATTTATTTCACATGATCTTGAACAAGATTTAAAACGAGAAAGTTTTGCGGTTGACAGTATTATAAATTACACAACCATACCTAGTCTTGATTTCGATAGTCACATATTAGAAAAATTAAATAAGAAGTTAATTGATATAATTTTTATTTATTCAAAAAAATCAGCAGAACATTTTGTAAAACTTATTTTTAATAATAATTTACAAGGTCATTTCTCCTCAGTACGTTTGCGTTGTCTTAGTGAAAATGTTTTAATGCCTCTACAAAAAATACAATGGAATGAAATAAAGTTGTTTAGTCCAGGCAATGAGGAGTTTTGCCTTGATTAGGGCGAATTAGAGGTATAATTGCTTATTTTATAGTATGAATATAATTGATAATTTTACTAATTTATTCTCTGACGTGTGGGGAAAAGGTGTTGCTGGGGTAAATTTTTCAGAAATTTCTCTTGCACTTATTATTTTTCTATTTTTTTTAGTTTTTAGAGGTTTATTTACAAAAATTATTATCTCTAGATTAGAAAAATTTGTCTCAAAAAGTTCTAATCGATTTGATAATACTTTGGTTAAGTCGCTTGAAGGTCCAGTTAGATTTTTACCAGTTGTAATAGGTTTTTTTATTGCAACAAATTATATTAATGTTGCTGGTAAAGCTTCCTACTTTATCGATAGTTTTAATAGATCATTGATTACAGTTTTAATTTTTTGGACGATGCATCAAATAGTAGAGCCAGTTTCATATTTAATAAAAAAAATTGAGGATTTATTATCAAGAGATCTTCTTAATTGGATCTTAAGAGCATTAAAAATTCTTATTTTTATATTGGGTTTAGCAGCAGTATTAGAAATTTGGGGAATTAAAATTGGTCCAGTCATTGCAGGACTCGGATTATTTGGTGTTGCTGTAGCTTTAGGGGCGCAGGATTTATTTAAGAATTTAATTTCAGGTATTTTAGTTTTGGTCGAAAAAAGATTTAAGATTGGAGATTGGATTTTTGTAGAGGGTATTATTGAGGGAACTGTTGAGAAAATTGGTTTTCGATCCACAGTGATAAGAAAATTTGATAAGTCATTGGCAATCATTCCCAATTTCCAATTTGCTGAAAAAGCAGTAATTAATAATACGGAAATCACCAACAGAAGAATAGATTGGTTAATTGGTCTAGAATATAGTTCTACCTCGGAGCAATTGATAAAATGTAGAGATCAAATTGAAAAACATATCCAGTCTAGTTCTGATTTTATTGTTTCTGAGAATACAAAATTAATTGTTAAGTTAGTTCAATTTTCAGCTAGCTCTATTGATATAAGAGTAAGAGCCTTTACTAAAACTAGCGATTATCACGAATGTATAAATGTTAAAGATAGATTAGTTATTGCAATTAAAGAAATTATAGAAAAAAATGGAGCGTCTTTTGCTTTTCCTTCACAGTCAATTTATGTGGAGAAATTAGAGAAATGAAATCTGTTTTCATTCTTCTCGATAGTTTATTTCAGCTTTATTTATGGGTCGTGATTATCAATGCAGTTTTAAGCTGGCTTGTAGCGTTTAATATTATTAATACTTCCAATCGATTTGTTTATCGCTTAATTGAATTATCTTATAATTTGACAGAGCCGCTATTAAGAAAAATTCGTAATGTTGTGCCAATTATTGCTGGTATAGATTTTTCACCAGTGATTTTAATTTTACTATTAATATTTCTACGTAATTTATTATTCGAGTTTTTTGCTCCAAATTTATTTTAGATGATCATAGATGGAAAAAAAATTGCTGAAAATTTAAGAGAAACTTTAAAAAAGCAAATAGAGCAAATACCTAGCAATCAACCAAAGCCAGGCCTGACAGTAATTTTAATTGGAGAAGATCCTGCTAGTCAAATTTATGTTCGTAATAAAGAAAAATTTGCAAATGAAATAGGCATTAATTCAAAAGTTTTAAGATTTGATAGTTCAATAACAGAAGAGGCATTAACCAAAGAGATACATAAGCTTAACCAAGATAGAGAAGTCCACGGTATTTTGGTACAGCTTCCGCTTCCAAAACACATTAATTCAAAAAATATAATTAATCAGATTGAACCAAGTAAAGACGTAGATGGATTTCATCCTATCAACGTTGGTAATTTGTCATCGGGCAATGATGCGCTAGTGCCATGTACTCCTTATGGTTGCTATCTTTTGTTAAAAGAAGTTATTTCTGATTTTAATGGCTTAAATGCAGTTGTTATTGGAAGATCTAATATCAATGGCAAACCCATGACGCAGTTATTATTAAAAGAAAATTGCACTGTAACAATTACTCATTCAAAAACTAAAAATTTAAAAAATATTTGCCAGGGAGCAGACATTTTAGTTGCATCAGTTGGTATAGCAAAATTAGTGAAACAGGACTGGGTTAAGTCTGATTGTGTTGTTATTGATGTTGGTATTAATCGTATCGAAGAAAATGGAAGCAAAAAACTTGTAGGCGATGTTGATTTTGAAAATGTAAAAGACAAAGTAAAAGCAATTACTCCTGTTCCAGGTGGTGTAGGTCCAATGACTATATCTTGTTTGTTGCAAAATACTTTGAAAGCTTATCAAAAAATAAATTCACAAAAATAGTTTTACAGCTCGCGAGAAAGTAATGCTGCGCCGTCAGCAAGCGCTTTGAGTTTAGCATTGGCAATTTCTCTTGGCATAGTGACCATGCCGCAATTAGTACAGCCAATTAAATGCTTTATACTAGTATACTTCAGAGCTTGTTTTAAAATATTTGCAACTTGTCTCGGAGTTTCTATTTTGTTTGTAGCAACATCAATTGCACCAACCATGATATCTTTTTTTTGTAGCAAACTAATAAGTTCCATTGGTACTCTTGAGTTAATACATTCAAGACTGACTTGATCAATTTTACTTTTGCTTAACAATGGAAACACTTTTTCATATTGGCGCCATTCTTTACCTAATGAATTTTTCCATTTAATATTTGCTTCAATTCCATATCCGTAACAAATATGCACAGCTGTTTTGCAGCGTATATTTTTAATTGCTCGCTCAAGTGTTTGAACACCCCAGTCGTGCACTTCATCAAAAAAAACATTAAATGCTGGCTCGTCAAATTGAATAATATCAACACCAGCTTTTACTAATTCTTTCACTTCCTCATTTAATACTTCTGCAAATCTCCATGCTAATTTTTCCCTACTTTTGTAGTAATCATCGTATAGTGTATCGATCATTGTCATGGGTCCGGGCAAGGTAAATTTAATTGGTTTAGATGTTAGGCTTCGCAATAAACGAACATCTTTTACAAATACTGATTTTTTTCTATTAATTTTGTCTACAACCATCGGTACAGCCGCATCGTATCTATCCCTGATACGAACCGTTTTTTTTCTTTTAAAATCTACACCCGATAAATTTTCTATAAAGGTAGTTACAAAATGTTGTCTAGTTTGTTCACCGTCTGTGATAATTGATATCCCGGCATTGATTTGATCACTGACAACAATTTTCATAGCATCTGCTTTTGCTTGATCAAGTTCTGTACCAGATAACTTCCATTGTCCCCATAACTTTCCAGTTTCTGCCAACCAGGATGGTTTTGGTAAACTTCCTGAAATAGTTGTATGAATATTTTTTTTCATGATCAGATCTTAACCTTTCTTATTTTTGACTACAAAGTAAATGTAGGAAAAAATATTGAGCAGTAGCAGTATAAAAATTGCTACTCGAAAACTATTAACTTCTGAACATCCAAGTTTTTGGGCAAAATCAATTACGAGACCTATGCCCCATTGTAAAATAAAAATCCCTATAAAGAATAACAAATTATGTGATGTCAAAGCTTTGCCGGCTAGGTGTGATGGAAAAGAAAGACCAATCGCTGGTTGGGTTAGTGCAAATACTACACAGCATAGACAATATAGGGTCCATAAATTTGCACCAGCTGCAGGTCCCATAATAATTATTATTGCTAACGAGATAAATGTGAAAGGTATTCCAATTTTTAATAGACGATTGGCATCGTATCCTAGTTTTAAAAGTTGAGGATTGATGTAGCCCCAGATCAGATAACCAAAGAGCATTATAATATTAATTTGAAATAATCCTGATGCAGATTCTAATGGAGTATAGCCTGATACTCTAATCATCCATGGACCAGCCCACAAAGTAATGATGGAATAAAATCCACCAACATTAAATAAAGCTATTGGAATTAAACTTTGAAAGTAACTGTTTTTCCAAATTGTAGATAACGAACCTTCTCTTTTAATTGTAGAGTTTTTATCAAAATTCCAAGAAGGTGATTTTAATAAAATTAGGCAAATACAAATAAATGTTAAAAAAGCCAATCCAAGAAAAATAGTTCTCCATCCATAGAGGGGTAAGAAATATTGAACTGGAAGTGTAGATGATAACATTCCAATAGAACCAACCATTAACATCCAGGAGTTTGCCCTATGTTGATAGGTATCTTCCATCCAAACACGATAACCTGTAAGCGGAGCCATCAAACATGCGCTAACACCTACACCAATTAAAACTCTACCTATAAAAAGGTTGGTGAAATTAGTGGCCAGGGCAAAGCATAATATGCCAATAATGGCCAATCCTAAAAAAATAGTCACAACTTTTTTGGGTCCATATCTGTCTAAAAAATATCCTAGTGGTATCTGCATTGCTGCAAACCCAATAAAATAGCCTCCCCCCAACAAGCCAAGTTCTCCAGATGTTAAATTAAACTCTGAACTTAATACCGGAGATAAAGTTGCAGTAACAGCTCGCAGTAACGTTGATAAAAAATATCCAAAAGCAAATATAAAAAATACAATGGTAATATGTTTTTTTGATAAAATTGCTTTTTCCATAAAATTTAAAAATGAAGAGAAATATCTTCATGATGAGCATTGCACTCTGCTACATAGATGGCTTGCTCTTTAGTTAAATTAGTTTGCGACCTCAAACCAATTGTATCTCTTATTTCTTTTTCGTATTTATTTAATGATGGTAACAGTTGTTGAAACGCTATCTCTCTCCATTTAATATCTTGTTTCAAAAGATCTAGCGCATTATTGTTTAAGGATCTAATTTCTTCAATTGCATTATTTTTAGTTTTTTCAGTTGCTGCATAAATTGCATCAGACACACTTGCCATTCCGCTTAGCTTATCGGTTTGTTCTAAAATTTTATTTAGTTTTTCATTAAGTTCTTCTTTAGAGAATTTAAATAAATTATTATTTAACTGCTCTATTTCCGCTATAATTAAATTAATATTTTTTATATCTTGAATTTCTTTTTTTAAGCTCATTAATTGCAAGTAACTTTCATCAGTGTTTTTCATATATTGTTTTAAAGACTGCAAATAGTCTTTTTGTAATTTTTTGTAGTTTGCATATTTATCTTTCCATTCTTTTGGAATTTGATTTTGAATTTGCTCAATTTCTTTTTGTAAATCATTAATGTTGTTTGTTATTTTTTGAATAGCATCAGTATTTGTTTTCTCGTAAATTTTTATATCATCCTTCAAAATCTTTATTTTATTTTCAGTAAAATGAATTTGTCTTTGTAGTTTTCTTACACTTGTATGTAGATCATAATAATCCTTAGAAAAGTTATCTAATTTCATTTTTTTATTTTTAACTTCATCAATCATTGGAAAGACTTGAAGAGCCAACCTAGTATGGTTTTGTAACAATTCTTTTTTATCTTGCGGTAAAAATGAAATATCTAAATTTTTATTGTTTTCAATTAATTGAATGAGTTTTGATTTGTCTTTTGCAAAAATTCCGAACTGATAGTTAATAATGCATTTTTCTAATTTTGGATTAGTGGGCGGGGGTGAGACGTCAGAAGTTAAATAAGATCTTGCTGGTAAATAATTGGCAATACTAGGCAAATAACCTATGATTACCAACGCAAATAACTGAAGACCAATAAAAGGTATTGCTCCTTTCCATATTTCAGTTGTTTTGACCTTGGCAGGCGCTACCCCTCTTAAATAAAATAAAGAAAATCCAAAAGGTGGAGTTAAAAAAGAAGTTTGCATGTTTAGTCCAATCATTACACCGAGCCATAGAGCAGTAATGTTTGCTGCAGGATCTAGTAGTAAGATTGGTGTCACAATGGGAATAACCACAATTGCAATTTCTAAATAATCAATAAAAAAACCAAGAATAAAAATTAAAGCCATTACAACAATAAACTGTGTCCAGAAACCACCCGGCAACGAAAGTAAAAATTCACGTACTAATTCTTCTCCGCCAAAAGCTCTAAATCCAGCAGTAAGCATTGCTGCTCCAATTAAAATAATAAAAACTAACGTAGTTGTAATAGTAGTTTCAGAGGAAACATCTCTAAGCGTATTATCAATTTTAAATGCTCGCCAAAAACTCCAAACAATAGAAATAATTAATGCCGTAACAGCAATAGATGCAATGAAGACTCCGATTTGATTATAGCTAGATAAGGTTTGTTTAATATTTAAATTAAAAAAAGAATGAAGAATAAGAATAATAAAGGTTGATACTAATGCGATGGTAGCTGGAGTATAGGTATGTTTTTTGTCTGGATATAATTTATATCCAGCCATAATAGTTGCTCCTATCGCACCAATGGCTCCCGCTTGGTTAACAGTTGCAATTCCATATAAAATTGATCCTAAAACTATAATAATTAGTACCAATGGCGGAATTAAGGAGAAAAATACTTTTTTATAAAAAGCTGTCTCAAAAGATTTTTCAATACTAAGAGGTGGAGCTGATTTTGGATTTAACAAAGCATACCCCAAAACATAACAAACATATAATCCTACTAAAATTAGCCCTGGAATTAGCGAACCCAAAAACATTTCTCCAGCACTAGTGGAGGTAACAGAAAATTGACTTGGCATTGTGCTTTCACCAGTAAACATTTTGTATTCTTGAATACGTAAAGAGTTTGCAATATCGGAAGCATTAGATAATTGATCGGCGATGATAATAAGCACAATGGATGGTGGAATGATTTGTCCTAAGGTTCCAGAGGCAGTGATGATTCCAGTGGCTAATGATGCTTTGTAGTTATTTCTTAACATTGCTGGTAAAGAAATTAAACCCATCGCTATAACAGTTGCTCCAACGATACCCGTTGTGGCTGCTAATAAACCACCAACTAAAATAACTGAAATACCAAGGCCTCCGGGAATTTTCCCAAATAATTGTCCCATGGTAATCAATAATTCTTCTGCAATCTTAGATTTTTGCAGCATCAATCCCATGTAAATAAATAGCGGAATTGCTATTAAAGTATCTCGTTCAACATCCCAGTAGGTGCTTCTAAAATTAGTAATTGCTGAGGTAATCCAACCAATGGGCCCATCTTGAGTAAAATAAATTGATGAATTTCCAGCAACCAAATATCCACATACACCCGCAACTGCCATGGTGATGATAGCTGCACCAGGTAACGCAAACGCAACTGGGAAACCAGAGGCTAATGCGATTGCCATAACTAAAAGTAATATAATAAGAAAAAATATTTCCATTATGATGATCGTTTAGTGATTTGATTTAGGCTTGATAAAATAAGACTAGCAAACTGAAAAATCATTGTGATTGCAAAGACACCTAGAAATGCTGCAAGCAAATATTTTATATACATACCTGAAACGCCTTGCTGGGTAATTTCAAAACTTAAAACGGGAGCATTGATAATACTAGTCCTTCCCTGCAGACCAAAAAACAAAGTGAGTGCACACAGTGGAATTCCAAATAATATAGATCCAGCTATGTTAGCTATTGCCTTTCCTTTTTCTGAGAATTTTACATACAAGATGTCTACACGAACGTGTCCATCTTTAAGTAGGGTGTAGCCACTAGAAAATAAAAAAATAGCTGCATACCATAGTCTGACTAAGTCACCCATAAAAGCTTGCTCGTAGTAAAATACATATCTAGTAATCACAATTGCTGTTTCAGCAAAAACAACGAGAGTAGCAAACCAAATGAAGCCAGGTGTTTTTTTTATATAACCAATTATAAATCCAATGCATGCAAGAGGTAAGTGAATATACAAAACTCGAGATGAAGGTTTGGTAAAAAAATTTAAAGCAGAACCAGATAAAAAATAATCTAAAATTTTTTCACTGACTAATAATGAAATGATAACGTCTACTACTCCAATTAAAAAAATAGTCCAAAAAGCAGATCGCGCTACGTAGCTCGAGAAATTTGAAAAAGTATTTGAGTAATGAAAAATGTTAGAGTCCTTGATTTTAAACCCTGCATAAAAGCAATAACCTATTATTAAAATGTAGGAGAGCCATTGGATGGAAGATAAAATAATTTGAGTTGTGGTAAGAGATTGTGATGACTTAACTAAACCTTGAATGCCAGGCCACCCTAAGTAAACCGTAAGAACATTGTTTGCGACAAAAACAATCGTCAGGTAGACGGTAAGAAAAGAGAAAATTGTAATAAAGCTTTTAACTTTTTCGTTCATAATAAAAAACCACGGGGCTTAAACCCCGTGGTTTATAAGCTTTTTTAAGTATTACAGACCTAAAACTCTGTTTCTTTGTTGCAAGTAAGCAATATCAGAAACGCTGTAATATCCCCCTATTTCTTTTCGAGCAGCTACAAAGCTATCGTGAACTTTTTTCGCCATGGCGCTATTTGCTGTAACATCTTTAAATACTTCGTTAGCAGCTTTGCCCATTGCATCAAACACACGATTGTTAAATGAAAGTACTTGTACCCCTTGATTTTTTTTCAATCGAGTTAAAGCAGCTCCATTCTTCGCTAAGAACTCAGCCATCATTACATCATTTTCCATAGATGCAGCAGCTTCAATTAATAATTGATCTGCTTTTGATAAGCTTGAGAACCAAGTTTTGTTACAACCTATTGATAACATCGATCCTGGTTCATGCACTCCAGCGGTATAAAGGTATTTTGTTGCTTCATAGAATTTCATGAACTCATCAGCAAATGGTCCAACCCATTCTGTGGCATCAATATTACCATTCATAAGGTTTTCATAAATTTGACCACCTGGTAAGCTCACAACGCTCGCACCAAGTTTTGTCATCATTTGTCCACCCAATCCTGGCATCCTGATTTTTAAGCCTTTGAAGTCAGCTGGAGATTTAATTTGTTTTCTAAACCATCCTCCACTTTGCACTCCAGTGTTTCCACACATGAAAGCTTTTAAATCATATTTACCTGCAAGTTCATCCCAAAGCTGTTGTCCACCGCCCCAACGAATCCATGCATTCATTTCACTGTAAGTTAAACCAAATGGAACCGTACAAAAATATCCATAAGCAGGATCTTTTGCTACCCAGTAATATTCAGCTCCATGATAAATTTGTGCTTTTCCAGAAGCAACATGGTCAAATGAGTCGAATGCTCCCACTCGTTTTCCTGCTGGATATAAAGTAACATTCAGTCTTCCTCCTGACATTTCTGTTACACGTTTAGCAAATCTTGCAGCACCTACTCCAAGACCAGGAAAATTTTCTGGCCATGTCATAACCATAATTATTTCTTTACGCTCTGCAGTGATCGCTGGTGCTGCTAGTGTGGTTGCACCTATTGCAAGTGCGCCCGTTCCTAAAGCAGCTGTCTTCAAGAATTTTCTTCTTGAATTAGTTGTTTTATTTTTTTTCATTACACCCCCTGTTTAAAAAAATTACTCTGATAGTACTATCGTTTCAGATAAGAGGAAGATTGAAAATATAGTTGTAAATTAAGCTTAATTTAACAAATACAACTATAAATTGACTTACTTTCTTAGTAATTTGCAATGTTTGGCAATAAAGCTCTCAACGTTTTTCTTATTGAAAGTTTTATTTTCTTCAAACGAAACTTTCTTTATGGAATAAGCTTTGCTTTTAGATTGTCTCGAGAGGATTGTGATATTTCCTTTGTAAAGAGACAGTTTTATTTTTCCATTTACTTTATTTTTTTTAGCATCAATAATTTTTTGTAATTTAAATCTTTCTTTAGAAAACCAATATCCATTATAGATAAGTTCTGCATATCTAGACATGATTGCATCTTTTTTATGCATTGTTTCTTTATCTAGAGTAATAGATTCGATCGCTCGATGAGCAAATGTTAAAACAGTTCCGCCTGGGGTCTCGTATACTCCTCTTGATTTAATTCCAATAAATCTATTTTCAACAAGGTCCACTCTACCGATTCCATTTTTTCCGGCTATATCATTTAATTTTCTTAACAATTTTGCAGGAGATAGTTTTTTATTATTTAAAGCAACCGGATCTCCATTTTTATATTCTAATGTAATGAAAGTAGGTTTGTTTGGAGCTTTTGTAGGTGAGGTTGTTCTTTGAAAAATAAATTCAGGAGCTGGTTTGCTAGGATCTTCTAATACTTTTCCCTCAGTTGACGTGTGGTATAGATTGTCATCGACAGAAAAGGGTGGAGCACCTTTTTTATCTTGAGGCACAGGTATATTATTTTTGTTTGCGTAATTAATAAGATCGTTCCTTGATGCAAAATCCCAATCTCTCCACGGAGCAATAACTTTTATTTTAGGTCCAAAATAATAATATCCTAATTCAAATCTAACTTGGTCATTTCCTTTTCCTGTTGAACCATGAGAGACAGCTTCAGCTTTAAATTTTTTTGCAATTTCAATTTGTCTTTTTGCAATTAAAGGTCTGGCAATTGAGGTTCCTAGTAAATAAATTCCTTCGTAAAGTGCATTCCCTCTAATCATGGGAAATACATAATCTTTTACAAAAATTTCCTGTAAATCTTCTATAATCACATGTTTTACGCCTAGTCTTTTGGCGTTTGTCATAATTTTTTTTCGATCAATTTCTTGTCCAAGATCAGCTGTGTAACAAATAATTTCTGATCCATATTTTTCTTGTAACCAGCGCAAGATGACAGAAGTATCAAGACCACCAGAGTATGCTAAAACTATTTTTTTTATTTTTTGCATTTATTTTTTGCTGAGTTGTAAGCATCAGTAAAGCCAAGAAGAGAATAAGTGTCATAAGTTTTGTTACCTCTTGCAGATAGTCCTGTTGCTTTTAATTCATTCTTTTTTTTCATTTGCTGAATCATTTTAACTTCATCTTTATTATTGGATAGCCATGCAAAATTGTCAGAAACATCAAATTTAAATGATGCATTGTCAACACTCACACTTACTTGGCTATCTTTTTTATATGGATATCCACCAGTAATACTCACTTCATCTGCTATATTTGTTTTAGTTCTAAAAGTGACAAATATTCTTGCTTCAGCTCTATTAAGATTAGATGGCTCTTTTTTAATCGGCATGGATACTGCAAAGCATACTTTATCTTTACCATCTTCAGTGTAGTGAGATTCCCAATTTTTAAATTTACCTTCTATTTTTATTGCACTTGTTGCCACCGAAGAAATAAAAAAAGAAAAGATGAAAACTAAAATAATTTTTTTTATACGCATGGGTTTGAATAAATTAATTGTACTTTATTTATATCCTCAATAATTTCATTTGTTAATTCAAGATTAATACTTTGTATGTTGTTTTTTAGTTGTTCTAAATTAGTCGCCCCGATGATGACCGCAGACATGAATTGTTGGATTTCACAAAATTTAAGGGCCATTTGACAGCAATCTAGACCATATTTTTTAGCTATTGCGATATAGCTTTTCACAGCAGGCTCTGTATTTAATGTCCAATACCTGGGATATCTTTCTTTACTTATAGACATTCTAGACTTTGCTGGCATTTTTCCATCTAGATATTTTCCACTTAAAACTCCACCGGCTAATGGTGAATAGGCTAATAGGCCAACTTTTTCTCTTATGCAAATTTCAGCAAGTCCTACTTCAAAACTGCGATTCACAAGGCTGTAAGGATTTTGGATAGTTAAAATTTTTGTCCAATTATTTTTTTCAGCAATTTTTATAAACTGGCTCGCTCCCCAGGCAGTTTCGTTAGAAATTCCAATATGTCTAATTTTTCCTTTTTTAATATTTTCCTCAAGTGCACCAAGAGTTTCTTCAATGGAAATACTTTCATCTTCTTTATGTTTATATTCAAGTCCATAAAAAAAATTTCCCAAACGATCAGGCCAATGCAATTGATACAAATCAATATATTCGGTACCTAAATTTTTTAAACTATTGTCGATAGCAAAATTAATTTGTTCTTTATTTAGTCTTGTATCTTCCCCTGTGGGTCTTAACCAGCCTACGGAATTTCTTGGTATAGATCGACCAGCAATTTTATCTGCTATAACTATTTTATTTCTATTCTTTCTTTGCTTCATCCATTCTCCAATTATTTTATTGGTCAGGTGAGCTGTGTTTTTATTCGGAGGTGTTGGATACATTTCTGCGGAGTCAAAAAAATTGATGCCATGCTCAAAGGCATAATCCATGATCGCAAATCCTTCTTCTTTAATATTGTAAGAACCAAAGGTCATGGTTCCCATGCACAGTCTGCTGATAGAAATGTCAGATCTGCCTAATTTGTCATACTTCATAAAGCCTCATATTTGCTATATTATTTGATAAATCAAATAAATTCTCAATTAGCTACCTAATTTTCTCTTGTCTGGATATTACAATTCTCATATAGGAGCACCATAATCAAATACTCAATACTATGAAAAATATTAACAGTACTTCAAGACGTAACTTTATTAAAAATTCTGCAGGACTAGCTCTTGCTGCTTCAGTTTTTCCAGGAATAAACCTTTATGCCAACCATAAAAAAGATGATGGTGGCTTAGGATTATCTGATCTTCCTGATTATGTGTCTTGGAAAGATAGACCTTCATTTATCATTCACAGTGACAACACAATCGAAACACATCGTTCCGTTTTGGGTCAAACCGTTATTACTCCAAACAAATATGTGTATGTGAGAAATAATCTACCTTCTATGAAGCAAGATGAGATTGATTATGTAAAAGAGGGTGAGTTTAAGGACTGGATTGTAAGAATTTCTGGTGTCAGAAGTCCTACAATTTTTAAATTAAATGATTTAAAAAAATTAGGATCGAAAAAGATCGTTACCGTTTTGCAGTGTTCTGGAAATGGAAGAGGATTTTTTGGACATGCTCCAAGAGGTACGCAATGGTTAACGGGTGCTGCTGCTTGCGTTGAATGGGAAGGAGTTCCAGTAAAAGATGTCATTAATGCTTGCGGAGGAATTTCAAGTAAGACAAAATTTATGACAAGTCGAGGTGGAGAAACTATTCCTGCGATGTTGAATCCAGTAACTACAGCGATAGAAAGGTCTCAACCGATTAGTGTTGTGAAACATGCTATTTTAGCTTGGAAGATGAACGGTGAAGACTTATCGCTAGCACATGGAGCACCTTTGCGATTGATTGTTCCTGGTTATTTTGGAATTAATAATATCAAGCATTTAGCTAGATTAGATTTTTCTCAAAAAGAGTCTTCGTACAAAATTCAAAGAGATAGTTATCGTATTTCTCCCCATGGAAAAAAAGGACCTCAATATCCTTCATGTTGGGAGATGCCAGTAAAATCATGGATTACCAACCCTTATGCTAAAGATGGAGTTGTGCCATCAGGTAAAGTTAAAATTTCAGGTGTAGCAATGGGTGGAATGCACGATGTTACAAAAGTTAAAGTTTCCATTAATGGCGGTGCTGATTGGGAAACAGCAAAATTTGTTGGAAAAGATTATGGAAGATTCGCTTGGAGAAAATTTGAATTAGAAACAAATTTAAAACCAGGTAAATATATTCTTTCATCTAAAGCTTCTAACTCTAGATGGCAAACACAGCCTATGGAGCGAATGGAAAATGAAAGAGGTTATGCTAACAATAGTTGGTTAGATCATTCTGTAACAATTAACGTAGCTTAATTTATTTCGTGTCAGCAATAGCAAAAAGCAAACAGACATCTTGGTTTAGAATTAATCCTGAATATGCAAAATATACTCATGGAATTTTATTAGCGTTTGTTATTTACGTTTTTTCAGAAGCGATTAATCAATTTGTTGGTATTCAACTATTAGGATTAAAAAAAAGTCCGATCTCAACTGTGATGATTGCGATTATCCTAGGTTTAATTTTGGGTAATATTTACAACATTGGAGATATTTTTAAGCCAGGTATTAACTTCTCACTAAAATATATCTTAAGAGCAGGGATTATTTGTTTAGGTGTAAGATTAAGTTTTGCAGATGTTGTAAAGTATGGCTCTTTATCTATTCCTTTGGTGATAGTCTGTATCATTGCTGCATTAGTGATTATTAGAATTTTAATTAAATATTTAAATATCTCAGAAAAAATGTCTTACTTGATTGCAATTGGTACTGCAATTTGTGGCGCTACTGCCATCGTAGCAACAGCTCCGGTGATTGATGCAAAAAAAGGTGAAATCACTTATGCGATTGCAAACATTACTATCTTTGGAATCTTGGCGATGTTTTTATATCCCTACTTTGTTCATTTTTATTATTTGAATGATCCACAATCAGCTGGTTTATTTTTAGGAACAGCTATTCATGAGACAGCGCAAGTTGCGGGCGCAGGATTAATTTACGATCAGCAATATAGCGACCCTCAAGTTTTAGAAATTTCAACAATTACTAAATTAGTTAGAAATACTTTTTTAATAGTAATGATACCTTTAATTGCTTTTTTCTATAGCAGAGGTCAAAAAGATAAAAAATCTTATTCAATTGCAAAAATTTTTCCATATTTCATACTAGGTTTTCTAGCAATGGTTACAGTAAGAACACTAGGCGATGAATTTTTCCTATTAGGAGATGGATACAGCTTAGTAAGGGATGGTTTGTTTCAAGACTCCATTTTTATTGCAGACCAAGTTTGGGCTAGCACCATTAGTTTTATTAAAAGTTCAGCATCAGTATTTTTAAGTATGGCAATGGCTTCATTAGGTCTTGCAACTAAGTTTAGCGAATTAAAAAATCTTGGTTTTAAACCCATGATTGTTGGACTTACTGCAGCTATTACAGTTGGTGTGGTTAGTATTATTACGTTAGAAATTTTTCAAAAAGTTTATTTTTTATACTTACTAAATTAATATTCCATTCATCTCTTAATGAGATTGATTATCAAAATTATTTGTAATAAAGTTTTCTAATCTAGAGATTGGGGGATTTTTGGAATTTTTAAATTACTTTGGTGAAGTATTTTCTTTAATTAATATTTTAACATTAATCTTTGGTACTATAGGTGGAATTTTATTAGGAGCTGCTCCTGGTTTAAGCCCAACTATGGCGGTTGCTTTATTAATTCCTTTTACTTTTCATATGCCAGCCGAACAGGGATTAATTATGCTAGGTGCTGTTTATACTTCAACCATAGCAGGAGGAGCGATAAGCGCAATATTACTAAAAATTCCTGGAGCACCTGCCAACATTGCAACTGTTATGGATGGTTATCCTATGGCTCAAAATAATCAGTCTAAAGAAGCTTTACATTATTGTTTTATTAGTTCTTTAGTTGGGGGAGTAGTTGGAATCATAGTGTTAATTTTTTTCACTCCTATCCTAGCTAAATTTGCATTAAAATTTGGACCATCCGAAATGTTTTGGATTGCAATTTTGGGTGTAACCGTAATTGCAACTTTTGATTCTGGATCTGTTTCTAAGGGAATTTTTTCTGGAGCATTTGGTATGTGGATTGCAACTATTGGTACGGACCCGATCATTGGTGTAGAAAGATTTGTTGTTGATCCTATATTTGCTGGAGGTGTAAATATTATTGCAGCTCTAGTTGGATTGTTTGCCATTCCTCAAGTTTTTTCATTAATTGAAAATAAATTAAATGAATCTGATATTTTTCAGATGGAAAAAAGAAAATTAATAGACTCTATAAAATATAATATTTCACGAGTAAAAGCTTTAACTGTTGGTAGTGTTGTGGGAACTATCATTGGTCTTATTCCCGGAGTGGGAGGACAAATTGCAGGACTTGTTGCATATGATCAGATTAAAAAATTTACTCCAACTAAGGCTGACAAATTTGGCAAAGGAGAACCTGATGGTATTATTGCAGCCGAGTCGGCTAATAATGCAATTGTTGGACCATCTTTAGTACCTCTTTTAATTTTAAGTGTTCCAGGTAGCCCAACTGCAGCAGTATTACTAGGTGGTTTGTTAATTCATGGAATTTTTCCAGGCCCAGATCTATTTAAAATGCATCCCAAAGTAGTTTGGACTTTTATCGATTCTTTATTAGTTGGACAATTTTTCATGTGTATTTTTGGATTGTATATAAGTGGACTAGCAAAATATGTTTTAAGAACACCAGTTCATTATATGGCAGGTATCATTGTGGTGCTTTCAATTTTTGGAACTTACAGTGTGCAAAATAGCTTTGCAGATGTAATTGTTATGTTGTCTCTTGGAACATTTATGTTTTTAATTTCAAAATTAGGTTTTTCTGCTGCACCAATTGTGCTTGGAATAATGCTTGGACCTATTGCTGAAGCAAATTTTATAACAGCCAAATTAATTGCAGATACCCAAGATGGTATAATAATGTATCTTCTTGATGGACCCATCAATCAAGTGATGATCGGTTTATGCATACTATCCATTGCTTATGGTCTGTATGGAGAAATTTTAAAGAAAAAAAAAATTAAATGATCAAAATAAATAACACCATTGTTTTAATCGTTGCTTCACTTATTGCGATTTTTTTATCCTATCTATCTTTTAGCAGTGGAAATTCAGCAGCCTATTTATTACCAAGAACTTATTCCGTTATTTTAGTAATTATAGTAAGTATTTTAATTATTTCTTACTTAAGAAAAAAAAATGAATTTTATAAAGAACTAAATTTAAAAAAAATTTTTCCCACCATTATATTTATTGTTTTATTTATTTTGTTTGGAGAAGAATTAGGATTTTATTTTTCTACAACTTTAATTTTCTTCTTTATTACTACTTTTTATTCTCCAGGTGAAAAAAATATAAAAAGTTTAATTAAGGCAGGAGTTATATGTAGTTTATTTATGTGTTTTATATATGTTTTATTCAGTCTTATGCTTAAAGTTCAGGTACCCGAGTTCATTTTATTTAGTCTTGCCAACTGATAATTAAAAAGAGAATATATATTCATTAACAAAAAAGGGGAGGAAGTGTAAAATGAAATTATATTTTGCATTAATGAAAAAGTTACTTATTGTAACTTTCGTTTTTTTGATGAGTGGCATGGGAAT
>Ga0181596_10000124_pt1 | contig 75853 bp, 70 predicted proteins | sample 041ome_6_FD_148655 | JGI IMG/M metagenome (GOLD analysis project Ga0181596, IMG submission 148655) | Coastal salt marsh microbial communities from the Groves Creek Marsh, Skidaway Island, Georgia - 041402US metaG (spades assembly) | ecosystem: Environmental > Aquatic > Marine > Intertidal zone... | reverse complement strand
AGATCGATTCCACAATAGTACGGATGTGTATTAGTATAAAAGTTCATTGAGTTTTCTCCCTTGGTTTGGTCGCCTATTAGGATAAACTCAGTTTATGCTGATAGGGAGGAGGCTCAATGATTATCAACTCAATTAACTCACTCACTTCGTTCGCTGGGACGCATACACGCGGGGCGGCTGCGCCATTATGCCCCACGTGCCTGCGCCCGTTATTGAAAAGTTATGCACTATGGAGTTGAGTTTGAAGTTCAAAGATTTTTTCAAGGAATGTAACGCAACAACCTCCATATCTAATCACATTCAAGAAATAATATGGGACGAGGGTGACGATTTAACAATTCACATAGAAAGATTGCCCCATCCGTCGAAAATCATATACCTATCGGAGACTTGTGATGCATCCGGCTTATAACCTGTGATCATAAGTAGCGATTAACGATCACAAAATAGTCTTAATAATATCGAGTGATCAATAGCACAAAATGGTTCGCCATGTCGATGATGGTAATCTGATATCGATAACAACCGTGCCGAATGAGCCACAAAGCCCTTTGTCATAGGCAAAAAAATTAGGTGTTCAGCAACGCAAAAAGTGGCGCCAATGGCTTGCCCCCATTTTATTACATTATGCACTGCCTTTAGCATCTGACAGCATCGCCATACGATGTTGAAGACCTGTTGCCTTGGAACGTAAATTTGGGCAAGGTGCAAATCCTTCGACGGTTACTGTATTCAGGGGAATCTCCTCACTGTAATGTAAAGCGGTTAATAACTATATAGATACGATAGTTAGTTAGGTCGAATTTTGGAATGAAGCGCGTACTGAAGACGGTTGCCCCATCAAGCGTGTCGTTAGATAGTGAGCTTGCTAATAGGATGTAGCTTTTAATTTAACTATCTAATATATCAAGGTTATTAGGGGTATCTAGACTGTTCGAGTTATCAATAATGGACTCCATATCATCAAAAGAGCTCACCCCATAAGGGTTTCCACTAGTATCCACACCACCTGTACCATCCATCATCACTATACCCGTTGCCGGATTTATGTCTGGCGCAATAGAATTATCAGAAAATAGATGGTTAGTAGTACCTGAAATAGAGGGATTTTCAGAGTCGGTATCTTCAGGTATAGGGATTGTGTTCGTTGAGCTTGGTGCATCTAAACAAGAAGAAATAGCAAAAAGACATCCAATTCCAATAAAAAGCACAAGAAGCAACCAAGCCATAATAACGCCAAAACCTATATTTAGTGAAACTCTTGACAATTATACACACCACACAAAAAACGCAACCGTCATAGAGAGTAAATGTTCAAAGAAAACTAACGGCCTTTAATCATCTGTCTAGCTTGAGGGAAAGCCTCATTTTTGACCATGTGGCTGCTCGTTACTTTGATAGCCTCAAGCTCCGCACCTGTCGTCTTGCCATCGAAATTCTTAGCGTATTGGCTTAAACTAGCATGCCTGTAAGATGCACTTCAACGAAGGGAACAGAACATGGAAGCATACGTTTATCAGACGCTTGCATATGAAAAGCTACCAACAACTATCAAACTCCGATGATTTTGACTCTAAACCGACTATTGTCATCCGCTCAAAAAAATCTGAAGAACCCTATGCTCCTACTTTTGTTCCTGAAATGACTTCGAAAAGAATAGAATTTATAGAGCAGGGCGCAGAATACTATCTTGAATCACTTTCAACTGATGTCTAATTCATTTATTCGGAATCAGTTAAACATCACTTACACATTTCAGACCCAGAACTAGTAGTATCAAAAATAAAGTCATCGGCAGGTAGTGGGGATAAACAAACCACTCAAAGGCTCTCGCTTCGCGAACTGGACGCTAACACTTTATCGCGCTTTTTGTTGCTCAATAAGATTAAGCCAGTCTTGGATGCCTGTTCGTTGATGTGCAACATTGTGATTCTCCTTTGTAACGATGGCACCATGCCGTAGCTAACTTATGAAGTGAATGTGGGGATTACCGGACGCTCACAATTAAACGCCTCAATTGAAGTATCTTATTTTTACTGATCAACACATTCTTCGCTAATTTTGCGGCGGTCATCATTACCAGTAATGATAGAGCTATAGAAATTCTTAAAATTTTTGGGTAGGACGATAAGTAACTATTCTAGCTGACCGACAATTTCTATATCAGTTTTGGGTGTGCTACAACATGGAAGTATTTCGTCATCATCGATGAAGGCGAGTGGATCTAATGTGTAATCAACCGTACCAATAATTTTGCGAACTCTACAAGCCCCGCAAAAACCTTCACGACAATGATACATAACCTCAACGTGATTTGCGTGCAAGCAGTCCAATATTGAATCATAGAGCTTTGTATCATAGACGACCTCCTTGTCGCCAATTTTTATGATTTTGCTATTCAAGACACTTATAATTCGAAATCGGCAAAATCTTCTTCGCTGACGGTTGAGTCAATTTGACCAACCAAATAGGAGGAGATTTCACTTTCTTGTGGAGCTACTTGTACATTGTCTGATTCTAAATACTTATTAACCCATGGTATGGGGTTGCTTTTCACATCATATGGACAGGACATTCCTATAGCACGCATTCTATGTGTAGCAATGTATTCAATATATTGACAAAGAATCTCCTCATTTAGTCCAATCATAGACCCGTCTTTGAAGAGGTATCTCGCCCATGCTTTTTCCTGCTCAACGGCATCGGTGAAAATCTTCGTTGCTTGAGGCTGAAGCTCCTCATGGATCTCTTTCATTTCCGGGTCGTCATGGCCTCTAGCCCATAAATTAATGATGTGCTGCGTGGCAGTAAGGTGAAGATTTTCATCGCGACTTATAAGCTTTATCAATTTACTACAGCCTTCAACTAGTTTCCTTTCGGAGAATGCAAAGGTGCAAGCAAAAGACACATAGAAGCGAATGGCCTCTAATGCATTTACCGAGTTAATACACAGATACAGCTTCTTTTTCAGTTCACGTTTAGTAATTACATGAGCTTTACCGTTAACGCTGTGAGTACCCTCACCAAGCGTGTGAAACAATTGAGTTGCAAAAATCAGATCGTCATAATATTTGGAAACGTCTGTTGCGCGTTTTTTTATTTCTTCGTTGGTTACGATGTCATCAAATATAGGGCTAGGATCCGTATAAAGAGCTCGCATGATGTGTGTATATGATCTGGAGTGCACTGTTTCCGAGAAGCTCCAGGTTTCGATAAATACTTCAAGTTCAGGGATAGATACCAACGGTAACAATGCGATGTTAGGGCTACGACCCTGGACTGAGTCCAAAAGTGTCTGATACTTAAGATTTGATATGAAAATATGCTGCTCAGATGCAGTCATTTTAGTGTTGAAGTCTGAGCGGTCACGAGTTACATCAACTTCTTCTGGACGCCAAAAAAAAGACAGTTGCTTCTCTGTCAACTTCTCAAATATTGCGTGCTTTTGCTGATCATAGCGAGCGACGTTAACTGGATTTCCAAGAAACATTGGCTCTTGAAGTTGATCGTTTTTGACCTGATTGAATATTGAATAAGCCATTAAAAAATCCTCACAAAAGTATTTATGTTATGCGGCAAGAGGGGAGTTATGTGAGTTTTCACAAAAGTTAATGTCGCCATCATTGCAGGCGGGGCGTGATTTCCACTCACTCACTCGCTCGGTTTGTGGGTTTTTTTGTCGGAAATAAAGCTTAATAATTTTCGAGTTACCTTCCATCAATTTTCTTTCAGCAAACGCAAAGGTACAGGCAAACGATACATAAAAGCGGATCGCTTCTAATGCGTTTACTGAATTCATACAAAGGTAGAGCTTCTTTTTAAGCTCGTACATGCTGATGGTGTGTGCTGTACCATTAACAGTATGAACACCTTCGCCCTGGGTCTGCCAAAGCTGAGTGGCAAAAATTAAGTCATCGTAATACTTAGAAATGTCTGCAGCACGACGCTTAATTTCATCGTTCACGACGATATCTTCAAAAATTTCACTAGGGTCTGAAAACAAATTACGCAAGATATGCGTGTATGAGCGAGAGTGAATTGTTTCAAAGAAAGACCATGTTTCTACCCACGTTTCCAACTCTGGTAGTGAGATAATAGGTAAGAACGCGATGTTCGGGCTACGACCTTGTACAGAATCTAACAGCGTCTGATACTTAAGGTTTGAAATGAAGATGTGCTTCTCTGGATCGGTTAACTTCTGAAAATCAACCCGATCGCGAGAAACATCAACTTCTTCAGGACGCCAAAAGAAGCTAATTTGTTTCTCAATAAGCTTTTCGAATATGGCATGCTTTTGCTGATCGTAACGTGCAACGTTTACCGGATTACCGAAAAACATCGGCTCGATCAATGGATTGGTACTTTGCTGATTGAACGTAGTATATTTCATGATGGCCTAACTAAAAACTTAGTGATTAACGCGTATTATTGTTTGTGTTCTTGCTGCGAAACTTCAATGGCAAATGCAGTTAGCTCCTTTAACGCATTTACCATCTAAACAGTGGAGCGTGCCTTAAATTTTACACGCACCGCCTGCACAATCATCATCTTCCTCTACCACCACTTCTTCCTGACGTGGCATTGGCTCACTCGCTTTTGCATCTAACGCAGATGTGTCCGATGCGCCGTCACGAGTGTTATGGTAGTAAAGAGTTTTAACGCCAAGCTTATACGTAGTAAGAAGGTCCTTAAGAAGAAGCTTCATTGGTACCTTGTTACCTTCGTAACGGCTTGGATCATAATTTGTGTTTGCCGAGATAGTTTGATCGATAAACTTCTGCATGATACCAACAAGTTGTAGGTAACCGTCGTTTGAAGGAATATCCCAAAGTAGCTCGTATTGGTCCCTAAGCGTTTCGTACTCAGGTACAACTTGCTTAAGTACGCCGTCTTTACTTGACTTGATACTAATGAAACCACGGGGGGGCTCAATACCGTTTGTCGCATTAGAAATTTGTGAAGAGGTCTCTGACGGCATTAATGCTGACAGCGTAGAGTTACGCAAACCGTGAGTTTTAATTTCTTCACGAAGTGCATCCCAATCGTAATGAAGTGGTTCATTACATACGCTATCAAGGTCTTTCTTGTAGCTATCAATAGGCATAATACCTTGAGAGTACGTGGTTTCATTAAACTTAGGACACGCGCCTTTTTCTTTAGCCAGGTTGTTTGACGCTTTCAGTAGGTAATACTGCATTGCCTCAAACGTGCGGTGGACAAGAGCATTTGCACTGTGGTCTGAGTATTTTACGCCATTTTTAGCCAGGTAGTAGGCAAAGTTGATAACACCAACACCCAGCGTACGACGACCCATTGTTGCGTTATATGCAGCAGGAACTGGGTAGTCTTGGTAATCAAGCAGGTTATCTAGCGCACGTACTGCAAGATCAGAGAGTTCTTCAAACTCGTCCAGTGATTTAATCGCACCTAGGTTAAACGCTGACAGCGTACAAAGTGCAATTTCACCGTTTTCGTCATTAACATGCTGCAGCGGCTTTGTAGGAAGTGCGATTTCAAGGCACAGGTTGCTCTGACGAACTGGCGCAACTTCTGGATTAAACGGGCTATGCGTATTGCAGTGGTCAACGTTTTGAAGATAAATACGACCGGTACTTGCTCGCTCTTGCATGAACAAGCTGAACAATTCCATCGCTTTAATTTGCTTTTTACGGATGCTGTCGTCGTTTTCATATTTAACGTATAGCGCTTCGAACTTCTCTTGATCAGCGAAGAATGCATCGTATAGACCAGGTACGTCAGAAGGGCTAAATAGTGAGATATAGCCGTCTTTCATCATACGCTGGTACATCAGTTTGTTGAACTGAACGCCGTAATCTAGGTGACGTACACGGTTTTCTTCAACACCACGGTTGTTCTTTAGCACTAACAGTGATTCCACTTCCATATGCCAAATAGGATAGAACAGCGTAGCAGCACCACCGCGAACACCACCTTGTGAACAGCTTTTAACGGCTGTCTGGAAATATTTATAAAACGGAATACAGCCTGTATGGAATGCTTCACCGCCACGAATAGGGCTACCTAGTGCGCGAATACGGCCTGCATTTACGCCGATACCAGCACGCTGGCTTACGTATTTAACAATGGCACTTGCCGTTGCATTGATTGAGTCTAAGCTGTCGCCGGTTTCGATAAGTACACATGAACTGAACTGACGCGTTGGCGTACGTACCCCCGCCATGATCGGCGTAGGTAAAGAAAGTTTAAATGTAGACGCGGCATCATAAAAACGACGGATGTAGTCCATCCGTATAGCTTTGTCATAATTTGCAAACAGACAGGCTGCGACAAGGATGTAAAGAAACTGCGCGCTCTCATAAATCTCGCCAGTAACGCGGTTCTGGACAAGGTACTTACCTTCAAGCTGTTTTACGGCCGCGTAGCTAAAGTTCATGTCGCGCCAATGGTCGATGTACGTATCCATTTCTGCAAATTCTTCAGCAGTATAATCTTCAAGCAAGTGTTTATCATACTTACCCATATCAACCATTTTACCTACGTGCGCAAGCAATGAAGGTGGCTCGAACTGACCGTAGGCTTTTTTGCGAAGATGAAAAATTGCTAGGCGCGCAGCTAAGTACTGATAGTCAGGTGCGTCAGTAGAAATGAGATCTGCCGCTGATTTGATCAGTGTTTCGTGTATTTCACTGGTATTTATACCGTCATAGAACTGAATCTGAGCCTTTATCTCAACCTGTGATACAGAAACGTTCTTAAGTCCCTTTGCTGCCCACGTAACGACTTTGTGAATTTTCTCTAAGTCGATTGTTTCTTTTTCACCGTTGCGTTTGGTGACGAATAAGTTGTTGTTCATGTTGCTGGCCGTTTGTCTGTTAGCGCTTGATGCGAGGGCGGTAGAACGCCCATTTTCTTTTTAATTATCGTGTGAACTACTGTCATTTAAATTGGCTCACGCCAAATAACGATTCACTCAAAAGCGGCCTAAACCGAGACTTCAGAAGTTCAAAGTAGAGACTGCTTTATCATTTATTTAACTGCTTTTTTCTCAGCGAATTTGTCGTCGCATTAACGCAATGAGATCTTTCATCGGTTCGAAGGCTGCGATCTGGCGATCCTGAGAATGGGTGCGGATCGCTTGCTGAATCAAACACAAGATAGTGAGGTTTTAATCGTATTGCAACCCAATATCTGGTGGTATTTCCAGCACTCAAACTGGCATGAAATTTATGTTAGTAACGACTAACTTTTTAGCGTTCTACAAGCATTAAATATCGGGATTGCAAGCATTTTAAATAGAATCTTTGCCGTAAAAATTAATTTATTCTTAAGATTCAATTTTTATAAAAACACGATATATGGTGTTTAAAATATGCACGCAACCCAAGATATAGTGTTAATTTAGTCTTGCGCCACAGTATATAGTAAGTAGTTAACGTCTACGTTATTAGACGAAAGATAAAAACCCTGAGAAATGGGATCCATGTGAAGTCCTGTCATGTCGCGGGGCAATAAACCCGCTTTATCAGTCATCGACATAAGTTCGGAGGGTTTTAAAAATTTGTTGTGATCGTGGGTACCTTTAGGCACAAGCTTAAGTACGTACTCAGCGCCAACTATTCCCATTAAATAGGATTTTAAGTTTCTATTAAGCGTGGAAAAGAAAACATGACCACCGGGTTTAACCAACTTGGCACAAGCCATAACCACAGAGGCAGGGTCGGGCACGTGCTCAAGCATTTCCATGCAGGTTACCACGTCAAATGCGCCTGCATTTTGTTGTGCAAAGTCTTCAGCGGTAGCACAAACGTAGTCGACTTTTACTCCAGATTCTAGGCCATGCAGTTTAGCCACTTCCAATGACGCTTCCGCCATATCTAAGCCTGTAACAGACGCGCCAGCGCGGGCCATCGATTCAGCTAATATGCCGCCACCACAACCAATATCGACAACTTTTTTGTCAAAGAGTCCTTCGCTGTGCTGATTAATAAAATCTAGGCGCAGGGGATTAATAAGATGGAGAGGTTTAAATTCACCTTCGGGATCCCACCAGCGAGAAGCCAGTTCAGAAAACTTATTAATTTCATTTTGATCTACGTTCGTCATGAGTAAAACAGTCCTTAATCTATCTCTTTTTAAGATATCCCAAATCAGTTAGGTGTTTCACTGTTTTTAGATCGATTTAGTGTTTTTCTATGAGAGGCTGAGCGAAAAATAATCGCTTGTCTTTTTGTTACCTAATAAGCGTAATTAACCGCTACATAAATCTGTTATCAAGTGGTACACTCGAACAACGATTATGACCCACATAATAATAACAGTGCGCGCCCAGTCTTATTTCTACAATGATGTAATGTAAGGCGCTGGATAACGCAGAACAAACCAAAAAAAGGGATTAAGCAGTTTATGTCTGATAACGCTAAAGAAATCCTCCCCGTTAATATCGAGGAAGAGTTAAAGAACTCATACCTTGATTACGCGATGAGCGTTATTGTCGGGCGAGCCTTGCCTGACGTAAGAGATGGCTTGAAGCCAGTGCACCGTCGCGTGCTGTTCGCAATGAACGAACTGAAAAATGACTTTAACAAGCCATATAAAAAGTCTGCCCGTGTGGTAGGTGATGTAATAGGTAAGTATCACCCACATGGTGACTCTGCGGTCTACGATACAATCGTTCGTATGGCGCAGCCGTTCTCTCTCCGTTACATGTTGGTAGACGGGCAGGGTAACTTTGGCTCAGTTGACGGCGACTCCGCTGCTGCTATGCGTTACACCGAAGTTCGAATGGCAAAAATTGCCCATGAACTTCTCGCTGATCTGGACAAAGAAACGGTAGATTTTGTACCCAACTATGACGGTACAGAATTTATCCCAGAAGTACTGCCAACCAAAGTTCCCAATCTTTTGATTAACGGCTCTTCAGGTATTGCGGTAGGCATGGCAACGAACATACCGCCTCATAACCTCACTGAAGTGATTAACGGTTGTATTGCCTTAATCCAAGACCCGTCGATTACGATTGACGACTTAATGACGTATATACCAGGCCCTGACTTCCCAACAGCGGCAATGATCAGTGGTCGTAAAGGTATTGAAGACGCTTACCGCACTGGTCGCGGCAAGATTTACCTTCGCGCTAAAGCTGACATCGAAACTGACGCAAACGGCAAAGAAACGATTGTCGTCAACGAGATCCCTTATCAAGTCAATAAAGCACGTCTTATTGAAAAGATTGCAGAGCTTGTTAAGGAAAAACGTATCGAAGGTGTTTCTGCGCTTCGCGATGAGTCTGATAAAGACGGTATGCGAATTGTTGTTGAAGTTAAACGCAACGAATCTGCCGAAGTACTACTCAATCATTTATACGCCAATACTCAGCTTCAAACAGTATTTGGTATCAACATGGTTGCTCTGGATAACGGCCAGCCCAAAGTATTTAACCTAAAAGAAACGTTAGAGTGCTTTATTCTTCACCGCCGTGAAGTAGTCACACGCCGAACGGTGTTTGAATTACGCAAAGCCCGAGACCGAGCTCACATTCTAGAAGGTTTAGCTATCGCATTGGCTAATATTGACCCAATTATTGAGTTGATAAAAGCATCGCAAAGCCCAGCTGACGCCAAAAAATCCTTAGTTGCACAAGGCTGGGATTTGGGTGACGTTGCACAAATGTTGGAGCGTGCAGGTGATGACGCGGCGCGTCCAGACTGGCTGATGCCGGAATTTGGTATTCGCGACGGCAAGTACTATCTGACAGAACAGCAAGCCCAAGCTATTCTTGACCTTCGCTTACATAAGCTAACGGGTCTAGAACACGAGAAGATCCTTGAAGAATATAAACAACTTCTTGAGCTGATTGCTGAATTACTTCACATATTGAACAGCCCAGAGCGTTTAATGGAAGTAATTAAAGAAGAACTCGAAAAGATTCGTGATGAATTTGGTGACGAGCGCCGCACAGAAATTACTGCCGCAAGCCACGATATCGATATCGAAGACCTTATCGAACAAGAAGATGTTGTTGTGACGCTCTCTCGTGAGGGTTACGTTAAGTATCAAAAACTGACTGATTACGAAGCGCAGCGTCGCGGCGGCCGTGGTAAATCTGCAACGAAGATGAAAGATGAAGATATCATCGAGAAACTCTTGGTGGCTAACACGCACGACCACATCCTATGCTTCTCTACCCGTGGACGTTTATACTGGCTGAAGGTCTATCAATTGCCGTTTGCAAGCCGAAACGCACGTGGACGCCCAATTGTAAACATTCTTCCTTTAGAAGATAACGAGCGCATTACCGCTATTCTTCCTATTAAAGAATTTGAAGAAGGCAAGTTCGTGTTAATGGCTACCGCAAACGGTACTGTTAAAAAGACTGATCTGAGCCTATACTCTCGCCCTCGTTCAAGCGGTATCATTGCTGTTAATCTGAATGAAGGTGATGAGTTGATTGGTGTCGATATTACCCACGGTGATGACGACATTATGCTGTTCTCTGACGCGGGTAAAGTCGTTCGCTTTAATGAAAAGCTTCGCGACAGTGAAACGGGTGAAGTCAAGCGCGATCCCGAGACGGGTGAAGAGCTGTTAGCACTTCGTCCTATGGGACGTACCGCAACAGGTGTTCGTGGTATTCGCCTACAAGATGGTCAAAAAGTGGTTTCACTGATTGTGCCTAAAGGTGATGGACCCATCCTCACAGCGACAGAAAACGGTTTTGGTAAACGTACACCGTTAGAAGATTACCCAGCTAAGAGCCGTGCAACACAAGGTGTTGTTTCTATCAAGGTATCTGAGCGTAATGGTAAAGTAGTTGGCGCTGTACAAGTCGATGAAAGCAATGAAATAATGCTTATCAGCGACCAAGGTACGCTGGTACGAACTCGAGTGGGTGAAGTATCGGTCGTGGGTCGTAACACACAAGGCGTTCGCTTAATACGGACAGTTGAAGGTGAACACGTTGTAGGGTTACAACGCATTGAAGAAGTTGACGAGTTACAAGAATTAGATGAAGACGGTAACCCGATAATTTCAGAAGACGCAGCAGAACAAGCAGAAACTGCTGTTCAAGAGCAAGATAACACCGCACAAGACGGTGAAAGCTCAACGACAGAAGAGTAGGGATAACGCGCGGGAAATACGTCTTGCGCATTGTCAGTGTTCTTTAAAACAAGCGGCTTTAGCCGCTTGTTTACCTAATAGCCCTCGAAAGTAAAGCAAACTCGTGGGTTAAACGGTAATTATCTACAGGTGTTGAACAACGCGATGAAAGAGGTTTTTAACTTTAGTGCTGGCCCGGCCATGCTTCCTAAAGAAGTGATGCTAAAGGCTCAAGCAGAATTTACAAATTGGCGCAACTTAGGCTGTTCTGTGATGGAAGTTAGCCACCGCGGCAAAGATTTCATTGAGATTGCAGCGAAGGCTGAACAAGACTTGCGCGATTTGCTATCCATTCCGAATAACTACCACGTACTTTTCACCCATGGTGGGGGACGCGGACAATTTGCTGCAGTGCCTCTCAACCTGTCAACTGCCAACGATACCAGTTTGCACCTAGTGAGCGGTTCTTGGTCAAAAGGCGCGGTAGACGAAGCGAGTAAATATAATACTGCAGTGGTTGTCGGTGAGGTGTCTGAAAAAGATGGCCTACATTATATTGCACCGCCTCAGTTGAGTGATATTGACCAGTCTGCAGCATATTATCACCTCTGTCCTAATGAAACGGTTGACGGTATTGCTTTTGATTGGTTGCCAGAGTCAGGTAACGTGCCGCTGGTATCGGATATGTCTTCGACCATATTGTCTCAGCCGTTAGACGTGGCAAAGCACGGTGTTATTTATGCTGGCGCGCAAAAGAATATTGGCCCAAGCGGTTTGTCTGTTGTCATCGTTCGCGAAGACTTAGTCGGCAAAGCGCGTAAAGAAACGCCGTCTATCTTCGATTACGAACTCGCTGCTAAATCAGACTCGATGTACAACACACCGCCGACGTTCTCATGGTATTTAGCTGGCCTTGTCTTTGAATGGTTAAAAGAAATGGGTGGCGTTGACGCTATGGCGAAGCGAAATGCGGAAAAAGCCGCACTTTTGTATTCAGCTATCGACAGTTCAGATTTTTATTCAAGCAAAGTACATCCAGATAATCGTTCCAAAATGAACGTACCGTTTCATTTGGCAGACCCAGAATTGGATAAACTGTTCCTTCAGCAGTCGCAAGAAGCGGGCTTACTTGCATTAAAGGGACACCGTTCGGTAGGGGGCATGCGTGCGAGTATTTATAATGCAATGCCTGTTGAGGGCATTGTTGCGTTAGTCGAGTTTATGCGCGAATTTGAAAGAGTGAATGGATAAAATGGAGCAGTTAACATTAGACCCGATTGCAAAGGTATCGGGAGAGGTCAATGTACCTGGCTCAAAAAGTCTGTCTAATCGCGCACTATTACTTGCCGCGTTAGCTGAAGGTGAAACGGAACTGACCAACCTGCTTGATAGCGAAGATATTGAGCATATGCTTAACGCATTAACCAAGCTAGGCATAAACTACCGCCTTAGCGAAGACAAAACGCAATGCGTGGTGCAAGGTAACGGTGGTGCCTTTAATGTGGCTGAGCCGTTAGAACTTTTCTTAGGCAATGCAGGTACAGCCATGCGCCCATTATGCGCTGCGCTCGCAGCGAGTAATGTTGATACCGTACTGACGGGTGAACCGCGTATGGAAGAGCGCCCAATTGGCGACTTGGTCGATGCACTGCGCGAAGCCAATGCCGAAGTAACTTACCTTAAAAACGAAGGTTACCCGCCACTGCAAATTAAAGGTAAAACATTAAACGGCGGCGAAATGTCCGTTGACGGCAGTGTTTCTAGTCAGTTCTTAACAGCACTTTTAATGGCTGCGCCGTTATTTTCAGGTGATGTGACCATTCGCATCAAAGGCGAATTGGTATCTAAACCTTATATCGATATTACCTTAGACACCATGGCTAAGTTTGGTGTGACGGTCAAAAACGACAGCTACCAAACCTTTACGGTTTCTGGTGATGCTAAATATGTTGCGCCAGGTAAATTTATGGTTGAAGGTGATGCTTCGTCGGCATCGTACTTCCTTGCAGCCGGCGCCATCAAAGGCGGTACGGTACGCGTAACCGGAATTGGGAAAAACAGTATTCAGGGCGACATTCGCTTCGCTGATGTGCTTGAAGCCATGGGTGCGAAAGTGGTGTGGAACGACGAGTATGTTGAAATTACCGGTGCGCCACTGAAAGGCGTGAACATGGATATGAACCACATTCCAGACGCCGCTATGACAATTGCCACTACAGCATTATTTGCTGAAGGTCCAACTACTATAACCAACATTTACAACTGGCGGGTTAAAGAAACTGACCGACTTGCGGCGATGGCAGCGGAACTTCAAAAGTTAGGTGCGAAAGTGGAAGAAGGACATGACTATATTACGGTGTGGCCAACGGATTCGCTTAAACACGCAGAGATTGATACGTATAATGATCACCGCATTGCTATGTGTTTCTCGCTGGTTGCTCTGAGCGATACGCCGGTAACGATTAACGATCCTGGTTGTACCCGTAAAACGTTTCCTGACTACTTCACGCGCTTCAAAACGCTTTATAACGCGTAAGGGAAACTCGTCTAACAAATGCAGCGTTTGTCATTTATTCGCTGCAGACTTGTTGATCTGTGTCAGACATTATCCGAATGTTCAATGCCACTTGATGTAGGTGGCATTGCTTATCCTGTGCTAAAGCGTATAATTACGCGCGATTTTTGTAATTTAAATGATGGAGCAGGTATGCATTCCACACCCGTAGTCACGGTTGACGGTCCAAGTGGTGCTGGCAAGGGTACTTTAAGTAGTTTGCTAGCAAAGAAGTTAGGGTGGCATTTTCTAGATAGCGGCGCAATTTACCGCGTACTAGCAGTTGCTGCACTTCACCACGACCTACCGTGTGATGATGAAGAATGTGTTGTTCCTCTAGCAACCGGTCTTGATGTAAGTTTCGAGACGAATGGCGATACTACCCGTATTATTCTAGAAGGCGAGGATGTCACTGACGATATTCGCACCGAAGAGGTTGGAGCGGTAGCATCAAAAGTTGCAGCACTGCCCCGCGTTCGCGAAGCATTGTTGCGCAGACAGCGTGCCTTTCAGCAAGATCCAGGATTAGTTGCGGATGGTCGCGACATGGGAACAGTTGTATTCTCTGATGCGCCTGTAAAGATTTTCCTTACAGCGAGCGCAGAGGCCCGCGCTGAGCGCCGTTATAGCCAGTTGAAAGCAAAGGGCATGGATGTTAATATTGCGCGCCTTTTAACCGATATCAAAGCGAGAGACGAGCGTGATACACAGCGAGCGGTCGCGCCATTGGTACCGGCACAAGATGCAGTAATTATAGATTCAACGGACTTGGATATTGACCAAGTCTTTGAAAAAGCGATGGATATTATCTCCTCACGCCTTTAATGACGAGAGCCGAACGCATCCAAAGCAGTGTTGCTACAGGGAGTGGCGACGACATTTAATAACCCCGCGTTATCCGGATAAGAAGCGTGGATATCAACTTAAAAGTTTATTTGAGACTTATGACTGAAAATTTTGCACAACTTTTTGAAGAAAGCTTACAAGAACTAGAAACACGTCCTGGTTCAATTGTAAAAGGTACTGTTGTTTCTATCGACAAAGACATCGTTCTTGTTGATGCAGGCTTGAAATCAGAAAGTGCTATCCCAGCTGACCAATTTAAGAACGCTGAAGGCGAACTAGAAATCGCTATCGGTGACGAAGTAGACGTAGCACTAGATGCAGTTGAAGATGGTTTCGGTGAAACGATTCTTTCTCGCGAAAAAGCGAAGCGTCACGAAGCGTGGGTTGAGTTGGAAAAAGCTTACGAAGATAAAGTCACTATTAAAGGCGTTATCAACGGTAAAGTTAAAGGCGGTTTCACTGTAGAAGTTAACAGTGTACGCGCATTCCTTCCTGGTTCTCTTGTTGACGTACGTCCAGTACGTGATACTACGCACCTTGAAGGCAAAGAGCTTGAGTTTAAAGTTATCAAGCTAGATGCGAAGCGTAACAACGTTGTTGTTTCTCGTCGTGCAGTTATCGAAGCTGAAAGCAGCCAAGAGCGTGAATCACTACTTGCTAACCTTGAAGAAGGTCATGAAATCAAGGGTATCGTTAAGAACCTTACCGATTACGGTGCGTTCGTTGACCTTGGTGGCGTAGACGGTCTTCTTCACATCACTGACATGGCTTGGAAGCGCGTTAAGCACCCAAGTGAAATCGTGAATGTTGGCGACGAAATCAACGTTAAAGTACTTAAGTTCGACAAAGAGAAACAGCGTGTATCTCTTGGTATGAAGCAAATGGGCAACGATCCATGGCAAGAAATTGCGTCTCGTTACCCAGAAGGTACTAAGATCAACGGTCAGGTTACTAACCTTACTGACTACGGCTGCTTCGTTGAAATCGAAGATGGCGTTGAAGGTCTTGTACACGTTTCTGAAATGGATTGGACTAACAAGAACATCCACCCATCTAAAGTTGTTAACCTAGGTGACACTGTAGATGTGATGGTTCTTGAAATTGACGAAGAGCGTCGTCGTATTTCTCTTGGTCTTAAGCAGTGTATTGCTAACCCTTGGGAAACATTTGCTGAGTCACACGAAAAAGGTGACAAAGTGTCTGGTAAGATCAAGTCAATCACTGACTTCGGTATCTTTATCGGTCTTGACGGCGGCATCGACGGTCTAGTTCACCTTTCTGACATCAGCTGGAACAAGTCTGGTGAAGACGCGGTTCGCGATTACAAGAAAGGCGACGAAATCTCTGCAGTTGTACTACAAGTCGACCCAGAGCGTGAGCGTATTTCTCTTGGCGTTAAGCAAATCGAAGAAGATCCTTTCAACAAGTATCTGACAGATAACAAGAAAGGTGCTATCGTTACTGGTACAGTAACAGCAGTTGATGCGAAAGGCGTTACTGTAAACCTAGCTGAAGAAGTTGACGGTTACATCCGCGTTGCAGACCTTGCTGTAGAGCGTATTGAAGATGCAACTGAAGCAGCAAACGTTGGTGATAGCATTGAAGCGAAATTTATGGGCGTTGACCGTAAAAACCGCACTGTTAACCTATCTGTGAAAGCGAAAGATCAGGCTGACGAAAAAGAAGCTATCGATAAAGTTAACCAACAAGAAGATGTTGGTTTCGCTAACGCGATGGCAGAAGCATTTAAAGCTGCTAAAGGCGAGTAATGCTTTTGAGGGTGTGCATCTGCACACCCCATTCGCGATAGCTGTTTAAACAATAATATTGACAATGAGGTTAAGCATGACCAAGTCTGAATTAATTGAACGGCTCGCGGATCAAGCGCGTCATATTCCGGCGAAAGAACTCGAACTGGCAATAAAGGAACTTCTGGAACAAATGGCGCAAACCTTACAAAAAGGTGAGCGTATTGAAATCAGGGGTTTTGGTAGTTTTTCTCTTCACTACCGCGCACCGCGCGTAGGTAGGAACCCTAAAACGGGTGAAACAGTTAAACTTGACGGTAAGTATGTACCACACTTTAAGCCTGGGAAAGAGCTTCGCGAACGGGTAGACGCCTCAATCGCATAACGCAATTTAAAAGCCGCTGTAAAGCGGCTTTTTTGTGTCTGCCTCATTTTGCTATTTTAAACTCACCCTTCGGGAAGGTCTGGCAAGTTTCCTTGCAAAGCGAGCGATTGCAGGAATGGCTGTTCCCTTTCACATTTCCAGAATGTAGCTAGATAGTTTGCCCGTACCTTCTAATTAGGCAATTATCTATGCGAATTGGTAGAAATATACGTACGTTTAATTTTTAATACCTATTGACCCCAAGTTAACTAGGGTTATATATTGTTCAAATAAAAATAAACGGTAACCATGAAGCAATGTCAGCCGGCGAAGAACAAGCAATAATAAAACAATACCAGCCGCTTATTCGTGCACTCATTCCTTATGAACAACAAAATAAGTTGTTGGAAGGAATCAACAAATTCTCAAAGCGTCTTCCAAGTAGTGTTCGAAAGATAGTTAAAGAGGAAGTCGTTAGGCTGACTTCTCTGACAGACGCACCTGCCGATAATTCAGCCTTCGCGCAATTTCCCGTTATGAAATTTAAACATTTCGGGGTTCAAATGCGCCTTTATAAAGTTGGCGCACAAATACTTAAAAACGAAACATCACTTTATCAGGACAGATATACGGTTGGTGTGTTTGAGTCCGTAATGAACTCAGACTTTTACCAAAATCAGATAAAGAAAGAGCAATTTAAAAAAATTGTTGATGCTTTTAATGTTGAAAGCCAATCGTTCACGGATATAGATTTTGGCGACGACATAGCTATTCGTCCCAACTTCACCATTTCTTCCGCAGAGTTCGAGAAGGGACGGCATTGCTCAATTAGCGCTATGTCCCATAAAGAACTTTCCCTTGAAACCAAAAGGCCTCCCAACGCCTCTACTGGTGATGTGCTTACATTTACGATCCCTGAAGTTAAAGGTCTTACTAAAGAGCCGACTGAGATAAAAGTGGAGTTAGAAGCGGTAAAGTATAATAAGGACCTTGGAAAGTATGAAACCTCATTTGTTTTTCAAAAAGATGTCGATAAAGAATTCATTGCTTTATTAAAACGCTACATTGCTGTTACGGCTTACAAACAACCGCTCCAACGTGATTTAGAAATTGAACGAGCAATGCAAGAATTGGAACGTGACCGAATATTAGAGAATAGCCCTTGGTTACCTGTTTTTCTTGCGCCTGAAAAAAGATCGTTAAAGCCCGTTATCGCACTTTTTACAAAAGCCAATGTAGAGCATAACAATGCTGAAAAATTACTAGCCAGTCTTCAAGATAAGCCGATTTTTGAAACGCTGGTTGAAGAACTGCGAAAATACAATGAGGCGTACGTCTTTCAAGGAAATATCAAAACAAAAAGCGGCAATGTTCAAATAACGGCAACTCACAGGCAGCTTTTGGCGCAACAGCAGCTCAATGCCCTGGTATATTTACTCGCAAAGAGCGGTGATTTTATATGCACCCATTGCCGTCTCGATACCGTGAGTCGAGAAGATAAACAAAAGGCGTTTGCAATTCATGATATTGCCAATAAAGAGTTCGAGCAACTTGCACAGATCTCTCACGTACTGTATTGCAAAGATGTCTCATCTTATCTGACCAACTTAACGCTCGCCGCGAAGTGTGACTTTAAACCTTTATCCAAATCGCTAAAGGCCAGTGGTAATAACTGGCATATCGATTACGTTATGGAAGAAGACTTAGACCGGCGCTCCGAAACTCGGTATATCATTGATAAGCCCGCATCAATTAAAGTTGGACTACTTTCTTCTCTCGATGCCCGTGTTGCAGATTTAAGTGCGAGCGGAATGAAACTTCTTGTGGCACCAAATAGTGAGTTACAAAAAGAAATCCGTGTATCCGTACCTGAGCTAAAAATTAAAGGTGAAAAGTATAAGCTCGTCCATTATCAAGCCAATATCGGAGTAGCAAGACTTTGTCTTTTAGAAGAGACTAGGAAAGCCAGGGTAGGTTCGAGTGTTGATAGCATGGTTGAGGAAAATACTGCCTATTTCAAATTGAGAGATATTGCACGTATACAGCGTTCAACGCATCGCTTCATATGGGAGCTTGCTGTCAGGCATATGCCTTCTTTAGCGGTATTATGCGTAATGAACCGTTTCACATTAGATAGGCTGAAAACCGTATATCAGAGTGAGACATCTGACGATCTTTATCCTTTCTCACGAACACAAAATATTATTCCTCTGCACGGCTTTTTTGCAGACAAAGGGCAAGCGAAACCTAAATCCAGAATACTAGAAGGGATGTTTAAAGAGACGTCCAATCAATCGCTGGTTGTGCATTGCGTGAGAAAAAGTGACAGCAGGCTAGTTTATATTAAAGAGCGAGACTTTCTGTATTCTAAGCTACGCACGCAGATTAAGAAACAGCTTGATGATGGTAAGATACAGTTAAGCGCCACGGACGTGACTGCCATTCGCTGTCATGGCGCCATTACTCCCTTAACGAAAAAACGATTGGCACAACTGTCTAAAATAGACAAAGCCATGTATGTGAAGCTAGAAACAATGCAAGCTGGCTACACACATTGTATCTTTATCACCAACATGTCGGCATTGCATCATGATTTAGTTGTCGATAATCTCATCGCCAAACCTATGCGACAAGATCTTCAAGAAGAGGGCGCCGCTTAAACGCAATTCGCCTACGCTTTTTGTGTTATCTCTTTTCGCATTTTGCTATTCTTGTAAACAAATCAATAAAAAGGGTTTAGTGTTGAAAGGGATCCTAACGTTTCTTATTATCCTGGCGTTGCTTCTAATTGCATTTGTGATTGGCTCGCAAAACGAAGCACAAGTGACGGTTAATTATCTGATTGCGCAGGCAAATATACGTCTATCGACTCTCATTGCGATAACGTTATCAATTGGAGTAGTGGTTGGTATCCTTATTATGCTGCTCAGTTGGCTCAAGTTAAGAGTACAGCTGATGGGTGCTCAATCGAAAATACAGAGTTTGGAACAAGAACACTAATGCTCGAACTGCTGTTTCTTCTTCTGCCTGTTGCGGCAGGCTATGGCTGGATAATGGGCAGAAATAGTGTCCGTCAAGCCCAGCGAAAACAGTCAAGTATCTTATCAAAGCATTATTACAAAGGTTTAAACTTTCTTCTTTCAGATCAGCCGGATAAAGCTGTAGACACGTTAATCAAAATGATTAATGTCAACAGTGACACGGTTGAAACACACATCGCAATGGGCAGCTTCTTTCGTCATCGGGGGGAAATCGACCGAGCGATAAAGGTACATCAAAACCTGGTGAGTCGAGACGAGCTTCAACCTGCGCAGCGTGAGAACGCCCTCAGAGAACTTGGCCACGACTACACGCAGGCAGGCTTTTTAGAACGTGCTGAAAATGCATTTCTTCAGTTACTTAATAGCGAAAAGCATTACCTCGTCGCGCAGCAGCAGCTTTTTAGCATCTACCAGACCACTAAAGAATGGGAGCGCGCCATAGAGTTGGCTGAGAGAATGGTGCAGTGTCACGGCGATAACGATGACGTCTGTGAGCGACTGGCCCATTTTTACTGCGAGCAAGCAGCGGTAGAGCTCAAAAATGACAGCCAAGGAGCCGCGTTAACCCTATTACAAAAAGCTGTTAATGCCGACGAGCACGCGGTAAGACCTTGGTTAATGTTAGGTGATATTGCCCTTGAACAGCAGCGCTACACCGACGCCAATGCTTATTTTACGCAAGTCGCAGAACGTGACATTAATTGGTTTAGCGAAGCGGTGCCCAGTCTTGAAAAAATAGCTGAAGAAACCGACGACTGGGACAATTTCCAGAAGAACCTGGAAGCACACTGGCAAGAGTGCGCAACTTCATATTTGGCGATGGTTGATATTCTGATGAAGCGCGGTGAAACGCGTCAAGCCGCTGAGTATCTGCTTGAACAACTTCGTAAGCGTCCCACTATGCGCGGTTTTAAAACGTTAATGGGGCTCTATATTGACCAGTTATCAGATAAAACCACCGCTGATAGCCTGCGTCTTTTGAAAGACTTGGTGGAGAAACAGATGTCTCAGCGACCCAAATACCGCTGTGGCAGCTGTGGATTTTCTGGTCGAAAACTATATTGGCTTTGCCCGAGCTGTAAAAAATGGGGCGTAGTAAAACCTATAAAAGGGCTAGACGGAGAATAAAAGAACATGCATGACCCACGCGTTATTGTTGCCTTAGATTATGACAATAAAGACACAGCTTTGGCGTTTGTAGACAAATTAGATCCAAACTTGTGCAAACTAAAAGTGGGCAAAGAGATGTTCACCTTATTTGGGCCTGATTTAGTAAAGATACTGATTGCGAAAGGTTTTGATGTTTTCCTCGACCTAAAGTTTCACGACATTCCCAACACTGTCGCCAAAGCATGTAAAGCGGCCGCAGACCTTGGCGTTTGGATGGTAAACGTACATGCTTCTGGTGGGCTACCCATGATGCAAGCAGCGAAAGAAGCAATCGCAAATAGTACCAATCCGCAGACCAAGCTTATAGCGGTAACTGTGCTAACCAGCATGGATGAGTCACAGTTGGCTGACGTGGTTAGCGGCGTGACGCCTGAGCAACAAGTACTGCGCTTAGCAGCGTTAACTGAACAAGCGGGGCTTGACGGTATTGTTTGTTCAGCGCAGGAAGCGAGCGTGTTACGCGAAAGACACAACGACGATTTTCTGCTCGTCACCCCTGGCATCCGTCCTATTGGCGCTGACGCCGGCGATCAAAAACGGGTTATGACGCCGCCTGATGCAATGAAAGCCGGTGTGAGTTATTTGGTGATGGGGCGGCCTATTACGAAGGCGGACGACCCCATAGCGGTATTAGAAGCCGTAAACAATTCAATTAATAGTTAGGTTTGTTGGTATAAGGCATCGTGCAGCAACAAGGCCTTAATGTGTAAAAGTGGTGTGATAGAGACGCTTCAGAGAATGCCGCTTTCATGTCGACTTGGACTGATATTAATAATAAAAAAGCTCGGATGTGATTTTCACATACCGAGCTTTTTAGTGATGAGGCTAGGAGGTACTGCCTCAAGTCAAGATTATTCGCCCTTTAGCGCAACTTCCGCTGGCGTATAGGTAAGACCTAATTCTTCACCAAGCGCGTCAACAACGGCTTTATAGGTGACTTTTCCTTCGTGAACGTTCAAACCATTTAGCAAGTGCTTATCGTCTAACATTGCTTTTGCTGGCCCCTTGTTGGCAAGGGCTAGGCCGAACGGCAATGTAGCATTGTTAAGTGCCATTGTAGACGTGCGCGCTACGCCACCTGGCATGTTTGCAACACAGTAATGAACCACATCATCAACAATGTACACAGGGTCCTGGTGTGTTGTGGCTTTTGAAGTTTCAAAACAGCCACCTTGGTCGATAGCAACGTCTACAAGCACTGAACCTGGTTTCATGGCTTTAATTTGTTCGCGAGTAAGAAGCTTCGGAGCGGCTGCACCAGGAATAAGTACGGCACCAACAACAAGGTCCGCTTTTGAAGAGTAATGCTCAATAGCATCAACCGTAGAATAAACCGTTTTAACTTGGCCATTAAAGATGTCATCGATTTGACGAAGACGAGGAAGTGAACGGTCTAGAATAGTCACATCAGCGCCAAGGCCCAGTGCCATTTTTGCCGCGTTAGTGCCCACAACACCACCACCGATAACCAAAACTTTACCCGGCGCTACGCCTGGTACGCCGCCAAGTAGTGTGCCGCTGCCACCGTGCGCTTTTTCAAGGTAATGCGCGCCAGCTTGAACGGACATACGACCGGCTACTTCACTCATAGGTGCAAGCAGTGGAAGGCCACCGCGGTCGTCAGTCACCGTTTCATAGGCAATACAGGTCGCGCCTGATTCAACCAGTAGCTTAGTCTGGGTCGGGTCTGGTGCAAGGTGAAGATAGGTGTAAAGCGTTTGGCCTTTGCGCAACATTTTACACTCGTTGGGCTGAGGCTCTTTTACTTTTACGATCATTTCCGCTTCAGCAAATACTTGCTCGGCAGTCGATGCGATAGCAGCACCTGCCTCTACATACATCTCGTCAGTGAAACCGATAGCGTCACCGGCGTTTGTTTCTACTAGAACGCTGTGACCGTGGCTAACAAACTCTTTTACTGCTGCAGGCGTTAGGCCAACACGGTATTCGTGGTTCTTAATTTCTTTTGGTACACCAACTAACATGTATAGTCCTCAATTTTGTAGTGAGCTTCTAAGTGGCTCGGGTTGAACTTTTGCGTCATTGTGTTCGGCCTTGGAGCCCTTGAACATATTTGCGGAGTATACGTGATAAAAAAACGAACTATCTGCTGAAGAAAAAGCATTTGTAGAATATAATTCTTTAAAAGATGGTTTTGTAGATATTTTATATGTTAGTAAAGACACCCAAGCACCTTGACCGAATAGACAGGAATATATTGGTGCAACTGCAGAAAAACGGCCGTATATCGAATGTCGAACTGGCGAAAGAAGTGGGGTTAAGCCCTAGTCCCTGCTTGGAGAGAGTGAAGAGATTAGAGGCGCAAGGCTATATTAAGGGATATCACGCAGTCGTTGATCCAGAGAAACTTGGCGCTGCAATGCTTGTCTTTGTAGAGATCACGCTAACCAAAACTTCAGTTGATATCTTTGCAGAATTTTCTGCTGCGGTAAAACTGCATGACGATATACAAGAATGTCATTTAGTATCTGGTGACTTTGATTTTCTTTTAAAAGCACGGGTGGCGGATATGGGGAGCTACAGAAAATTACTTGGCGATACCTTATTACGCTTGCCCGGTGTGAGTGAATCGCGCACGTACGTTGTGATGGAAGAAGTGAAAAGTACGTCGTCGCTACGTATTAATTTGAAGTAATGAAAGCGTGGCTCACAAGCGTGTTTTTGTGGTAGGCTGTGCAAAAATACAGTGTTTGTGTTTAGACCAAGGATTGTTGGTAATCACAAGCATGGGGTAGGGGAGGAACGTAGTGGTTTCGGTATTACGTTCAGCAACTTGCCAAACATAAAATAATAACTAAGTAGGGACTGCAAAGAGTACGCTAAGCTCTTTGTTGCGGTTAGCGTACAGATAGCTTTCATAAGCAAGCTTGACTCGTTTATGGGGCTATACGCGATAGAAATTGAAGGTTTTTAGGGTTATGGCGCGATTAACAGGGGTTCAGCGAGTGTGGGAAGCAGGTATGATTATCGCCTGTGTTTTCGCCTTCTTCTTATTGCTGGCACTAGTATCTTTTCATCCAGGTGACCCTGGTTGGAGTCAGGCTGGGTTACAACTAGACATTCACAACTGGGTTGGAGCAACAGGAGCTTGGGTTGCAGACCTACTGCTATTTTCTTTTGGCTTTCTCGCCTATTTAATGCCATTTGGATCTGCTTTTTTAGGGTGGTTTTTATTTCAACACATAAAAGAGCTGGATGAGTTCGACTATCTTACCATTGGACTGCGTATCATTGGTGGGCTACTGATGGCTCTAGGCGCAACTGGGATAGCCAGCATCAATTTCGATGATATCTATAACTTTTCAGCCGGCGGCTTTGTTGGTGATGTGATCAGTTCAGCGCTTATTCCTTACTTTAATACCGCCGGTACTATTTTACTGCTTCTTTGCTTTTTCTGTACGGGTTTTACGCTACTAACGGGGATTAGCTGGCTTACGATTATTGATAAAATAGGGGAAGGTACGCTGTGGCTAGGGCGGAAGACGCTGTCCGCACCGCAGAGTTTGTTAGCACTTGAGATGCCAAGATTGGCGCTGGCGAATAGATCGTCTGGTCAGGAAAGTAACGAAAGTGCTGCACTTGATATTACTAGTATGCGAGCAGAGCCTTTAGCAACTGCAGAACAGACACAGCAACCGCGAGCACAAAAAACGGCGCCTTCTCGCAGTGAACCGACTTTTGGTATCGAAGAGGTAGAAGATGAACCTCCATTTTATACCTATAACAGAGACGAACCCGTTCAAACTGAGCCTAACAATGGGCTTAACACAGAAGAAAAAGACGCCGCGTCAGTTGACAATGACACTGAGACCAAGAAGTCGGCTTTCTCTCTATCGGGCATGCGCAATGCGGTTACTGGTAGCTTTAAAGACAAAGTGGGTTTGGGTAAATCAAATCAAGAGGATTCAGCGCATTCACCCATTGATAGCGCGCAACACGAACATGGTCAGCAGCCTCAACAGAGCCCGCATATTAATTTCGACGATTTAGAGGAGTTTGACGAAGACCTGCCTTACGAGACAGGAAGCAAGCCTTTAGCTTCGACAAACAACAGTGTTTCATCAGCGGATGATAGTCAGCCTTCAGCACCCGTCGCTCAAACGCAACCCTCGCATTTGCAAGAAGAAACACAAACCGTTGCTCAGACATTTACCCCAGCTGCACTTGGTGCTAAACCCGTTAAAGCGAGAGCAGGGGAAGTCGACCCAAACTTACCGCCTATGCCGTCGTTCGATTTACTTGAGCGCGCAGACAAACACGAAAACCCGCTTACACCAGAAGAGATTGAAGGCATTTCTCGTCTTGTAGAAGAAAAACTTGCCGATTTTAATATTGAGGCAACGGTGGTGGGTGTCTACCCAGGTCCGGTTATAACCCGATTTGAGCTTGATTTAGCGCCAGGGGTCAAAGTTAGTAAAATTACTGGATTGTCAAAAGACTTGGCTCGCGCAATGTCGGCCATTTCAGTACGCGTGGTAGAAGTTATTCCGGGTAAATCAGTCATTGGCTTGGAACTTCCCAACAAAAAGCGTGAAATGGTGCGTTTAAGCGAAGTGATTAGCTGCGATACGTTCCAGTCGAATAAGTCGCCATTAACCATGGTGTTGGGCGCTGACATCTCAGGCCAACCAGTAGTGGTTGATTTAGCAAAGATGCCTCATTTGCTCGTAGCGGGTACAACCGGTTCAGGTAAGTCAGTGGGCGTAAACGTCATGATATTGAGCCTTCTTTATAAGAGCACTCCCGAAGACGTTCGAATGATCATGATTGACCCGAAAATGCTTGAGCTCTCGGTTTATGAAGGTATACCTCATTTGCTTGCCGAAGTGGTAACAGATATGAAAGAGGCGGCCAATGCGCTTCGTTGGTGTGTTGGTGAGATGGAGCGTCGCTATCGCCTAATGAGCGCCCTTGGTGTTCGAAATCTGAAAGGTTATAACGCGAAGGTTGAAGAAGCCATTGCTAACGGTGCACCCATTAAAGATCCGCTCTGGAAAAACGAAGAGAGCATGGACGCGGAAGCGCCAGACTTAGCCAAACTTCCTGCTATCGTGGTGGTGGTTGATGAATTTGCCGATATGATGATGATCGTTGGCAAAAAGGTAGAAGAACTAATAGCACGCATTGCACAAAAAGCCCGTGCAGCAGGAATCCACCTTATTCTCGCTACGCAACGTCCGTCTGTGGATGTGATTACCGGTCTGATTAAAGCGAACATTCCGACCCGTTGTGCTTTCCAGGTTTCAAGTAAAATTGACTCAAGAACCATTCTTGACCAGCAAGGTGCCGAAACATTATTGGGTATGGGGGATATGCTTTATCTTCCGCCGGGTAGTCCGGTACCGACGCGTGTTCACGGCGCATTTGTTGACGACCATGAAGTACACGCGGTAGTGGCTGACTGGCAGAAACGGGGAGAGCCAGAATACATTGATGAGATCCTGAATGGCGAGGCATCAGCTGAGGTGTTATTACCTGGTGAGCAGCCTGAAGGCGAAGACCAAGAATTTGATGCATTCTACGATGAAGCGGTAGCATTTGTGACCGAAACACGTCGCGCGAGTGTTTCAAGTGTGCAACGTAAATTTAGAATTGGTTACAACCGTGCAGCGCGCCTAGTTGAACAAATGGAGATGAGCGGTGTCGTAAGTGCACAGGGGCACAATGGTAATCGCGAGGTACTTGCACCGCCGCCTCATAAAGAATAACGAATGGATTGAATAAATGAATAAAGCAGTTTCGGTTTATTTTGTAAGTGCGTTGGCAACGATGAGTTTCGCAGCGAATGCAACGTTAGAATTGGATTCTAACCTCAAGGAATTCAGCACATATTATGATGCAGACACTGTCGGTAAAGACGAAGCCGACGACACAAATGCGTCGATGAACAATAGTCAATCTCCAAACGTTTCGACTGACACCGATGACTCTTCGAGTTCAGCGCTGCAAGCACTGTTGAGCGAGATGAAACAGTTTCGCGCAAGCTTTGCTCAAACCGTGGTAGACGGGCAGCAAAACGTTGTACATGAAGCGCAGGGCACGCTCACCATGACCCGTCCGAATAAATTGCGGTGGGAAACAACATTCCCCGATGAAACCTTATTGATAGCTGATGGTGAAGCAGTTTGGAATGTGGATACCTTCGTAGAGCAAGTAACGATATTATCTCAAGACAATGCGATCAAAGATAACCCTATCGTTTTGCTTACATCGACAGATGAAGCAACTTGGTCAAAATTTACAATAGGTCAAATGAGCAGCATTTCGGCGGTAAACAGCGACGACAACGGTAGTGTTTTACAAAGCTTTCAAATAACGCCTAAAGAAGAAGGCGGCCAAATCGTAACGCTTACACTCACGTTTAACGAAGATAATGCGCTGGCATCGCTCAACATGCTTGATGCACAACAGCAAATTAGCACGTTGGTGTTTAATAACATTGAAACGCGTTTTCCAGTTCCTGCCGATACGTTTTCAGTTGATATTCCAGATAGCTTCATCATAGATGACCAGCGTTAATCAAGACTTCGCGCCGTTAGCGGCGCGTATGCGCCCGGTTACCATAGAGCAGTACAGCGGTCAGGGACATTTACTTGGCGAAGGTAAGCCTCTTCGTAAAATGTTAGAGGCAGGTCACTGCCATTCTATGATTTTGTGGGGGCCGCCCGGTACCGGTAAAACTACCCTTGCTGAACTCATTGCCCAATATACCAACGCATCTGTATTGCGAATTTCTGCGGTTACCTCTGGGGTTAAAGACATCAGAGCAGCGATGGATACAGCTGAAGATAACGCACGTTATAATCAGCGCACGCTGCTTTTTGTTGATGAAGTACACCGGTTTAACAAAAGCCAGCAAGATGCGTTTCTGCCTTTTGTTGAATCAGGCGTTGTGACCTTCATTGGGGCGACCACCGAAAACCCCTCGTTTGAATTAAACAAAGCACTTCTATCTCGGGTACGTGTTTATGTGTTAAAGACACTGGAACAGCACGCATTATCCGAATTAGTCGATAGGGCGTTAAGCGATTCTGAAAAGGGCCTGGGGAAAAGGGCACTAGGTATTGAAGAAACCGCGAGAAATGCACTTATCGATTTGAGTGGCGGTGATGCACGCCGCCTTCTTACCTATTTAGAGCTTGCCGCTGACTTTACAAGCGCAAATGAGATAACCGTTAACGATGTGGAGCATGCAGTAGGCGAGAAAGTTGCCAGCTATGACAATAAAGGCGACACCTTTTACGATCTGATTTCAGCATTTCACAAATCGGTGAGAGGCTCAGATCCAGATGCTGCCCTGTATTGGTATGCAAGAATTCTCGATGGCGGCGGTGATGCGCTCTATGTGGGAAGGCGACTACTGGCCATCGCATCTGAAGATATTGGTAACGCTGACCCAAGAGCGATGCAGCTTTGTATTAACGCCTGGGATACGTTTCATCGTGTCGGTCCTGCTGAAGGCGAGCGGGCTATTGCACAAGCGGCGGTATACTGTTCATTAGCAGCAAAAAGCAACGCGGTGTACATGGCATTTAATGAAGCAAAAGCTCTGGCGCGTAAAACCTCTGATGCACCGGTTCCTATGCATTTACGCAATGCCCCTACGTCTCTTATGAAAGAGTTAGGCCATGGTGATGGCTATCGCTATGCGCACAACGAGCCAAATGCGTTTGCCGCAGGAGAATCTTACTTTCCAGACAGCCTTACAGGCACCCGCTTGTACAACCCTAGCGAGCGCGGTTTAGAAAAAGCACTAAAAGCCAAGCGCGAATTTCTCGATTCACTTAATGCGAGAAGCAATAATAAAAGGTAAAGTTGAAACGTGCACCGCACCTGAATCGAATAAAGTAGATTAGTCTATAAAAAAGAACGCGCTAGGGAGTTTTTCGTGCCTCAAGGGTTAGCTTTGTATTGTTTTATTGCCGCTGGCGGGGCGACTGGCGCCTGTTTACGCTATTTTGTTACAACAAGTGTTGATTCCTTATTTGGAAAACACATGCCGTTTGGTACACTAACGGTGAATGTAGTCGGGTCTTTCGCTCTCGCGTTGTTGTACGGGCTTATCGAAAGACACGATTTAAGCGACTCTCCATACCGAGCGCTCATCGGTGTAGGGCTTTTAGGCGCCTTTACTACATTCTCAACATTTTCCGTTGAAACCTTAACTTTATTAGAGAACGGGTTGTGGCTTAAAGCCGCAGCGAACGTATTTCTTAACGTTGGCGCTTGTCTAGTAGCAGGCTGGCTAGCCATTCAATTAATGAAAGGATAATTAGAAACACATGTTAGATCCAAAGTGTTTGCGAAGCGATATAGAACAAACAGCTAAGCGATTAGCTGCCCGCGGTTTTGACCTCGATGTAGCAGCTTTCAGTTCGCTTGAAGAAAAAAGAAAAACACTTCAGTCCAGAACACAGGATCTGCAAAACGAGCGTAACGTACGAAGTAAATCCATTGGTAAAGCAAAAGCACAGGGCGAAGATATTGCACCGCTATTGGCTGAAGTGGGTAAATTGGGTGACGAGCTTGACGCCGCTAAAGCGGAACTTAGCGAACTGTTAGAAGAAATAAATACCCTTACACAAGGCATTCCCAACTTGCCGCATGAGTCTGTACCAGAGGGTAAAAATGAAGACGACAACGTGGAAATTTCACGTTGGGGCGAGCCACGCACATTTGACTTTGAAGTTAAAGATCACGTCGATATTGCTGAAGGTTTAAACAATGGCCTTGATTTCGCCACAGCTAGTAAACTAACAGGCAGCCGCTTCGTCGTTATGCGCGGCGATATCGCCCGCCTAAACCGTGCAATTGCTCAGTTTATGCTTGATACCCATACCCAAGAACACGGCTATGAAGAAATGTATGTGCCTTATTTGGTTAATGCCGACAGCCTGTATGGTACGGGTCAGTTGCCAAAGTTTGGTGAGGACCTTTTCCACACTCAGCCTGCCACCGAAGAAGGTCAGGGATTGAGCCTTATCCCGACAGCGGAAGTGCCACTTACCAATATCGCTCGAGATGAGATTTTAGATGCGAAAACCCTACCGGTAAAAATGACCGCTCACACGCCTTGCTTCCGTTCAGAGGCAGGGTCTTATGGTCGTGATACCCGAGGTCTTATTCGTCAGCATCAGTTCGACAAGGTCGAACTTGTACAGCTTGTAAAACCAGAAGATAGCTTTGATGCGCTTGAAGCACTTACTGGTCACGCCGAAGTTATTCTGCAGAAGCTAGAGTTACCGTACCGTAAAGTTTTACTTTGTACTGGCGATATGGGCTTTGGCGCGTGTAAAACTTATGATTTAGAAGTGTGGCTACCTGCGCAAAATACTTATCGTGAAATTTCATCATGCTCTAATATGCTGGATTTCCAAGCACGACGTATGCAGGCTAGATTCCGCAACCCAGAAACCAACAAGCCTGAACTGCTTCATACACTTAACGGCTCTGGTTTAGCGGTAGGGCGCACCCTTGTTGCTATTTTAGAGAATAACCAGCAAGCAGACGGAAGCGTTACTATTCCAAAAGTACTTGTGCCTTACATGGCTGGTCAGGAAGTGATAAAGGCAACTAGCGCCTAACGGGCTGATTTGCGCTGACACACCTAGTGGCAGCGCTTTTTCCTGTTATTCCCACTCGAGTTTCTGTATTTTAAAGCAAATTTCAGTGTTGATTGGCTTTACAATATGTGCGGTTTTATACAACGTATTACTGACTCACCTCACGTTATAGCTCTTCTTGAAGAAGTAGGGCTTACGCAAACTATCCCGCTTTTTGTTAATGAGTCTTCCACAACGAAAATTATTAACTTTTACCCTGCCTTTGGTAAATCGCCTGAACGACAAATCACTAATTTAATTGTGTCTGGTGATAGAACCGTTGATGCCACATGGTGGTTTGATGCCAAGCCCGATGGCGAAACATTGCAAGTGGGTGATAGAACAACGTTTAATGCTCGCAATTTAGATAGCCCTTATTGGGGGAAGTTTATTCGAGAGCGACGGGCGGTGGTTGTTGCAACAGCAGTAGGGGAGTCAAACCCGCGTGGAAAAGGAAAAGCGCATTATTTAATGAAGCCCACCAGCGGGGCATTACTTATAGGGGCCGTATACCGGCGATTTAGTAATGGACTGTTTTCTTGTGCCGTAGTAACACGCCCGTCAATTGAAGGTTTTAGCCAGTTTCATGAAAAATCTATTCCTTGCTTTCTTCCGCATAACGCACATGCAGTCAAAGCATGGTTAGCTGCTGATACTGAAGGGAGACTAAATAATGACGTTGAATTTATGCTAAATCATCCCCGTCTTTATACAGATCTTGAAGTGACCCAGGTAAAGACGTTTAAAAACGCTGAGGTAATAGGGGAGCCAGTATTGCTAAAGGCTGAATAAAAAAGACAAATGTCTGTCTGAGATAGCTGTGTAGACATTCATAAGTGAGCTAAGAAAAACTGGCGGCACCAGAAAAAACACGTGCCGCCATCGATGACTTGTATAGCGTAAAGTACCAATGATCTACTTAAGGTAATACAGCAAGGTCTCTTCATCGGCACCGAGGACGTTTTCGTTACTTCTTTATCTACCACATCAGCACACTCTGAAGTCATGCCGTTTCTAAGTTTACCTAAAAAGCCTGGACCGCTAATAATATCGATTGACCCTAAGGCGCCTTTCTTTCGCTCTTCGTCCAACCAATTAGCAATGTCGCCAGCGAAGCGTTCGTCTTCTAACTCTGCTGCATCTTTGCGATTCATGCTGTCGACGCCCGGTATTTGAGAGGCGGGCGCAGACTGTCGGCCTGGCCTGTCCGTATAGATATCTTGGTCACTGGCATCACTGAATTCATTGTGCCATTTTTTTACTTCAACAAGCGCAGTTCCATGATTGGTATAGGTATAAGCTCGGTTATGGGCGATAAATAAGGAAATGACGCAGAGGGGGAATGTTGGCTTGTAGGTAAAAATAAAAGGCTAGCGTCAATAACTAGCACTTTTTATTCAATGGGGATCAAAGGTTACCAATACTGCTTAAGAGACATCAGGCAGGTTTATAAACACTTGGCTGGTTTGGGTAGCCCGGCCAATTTTGTGGCTTGCTTAGCTGGACCTTTTTTGAACAACCTCTGCAGATAGCGACTATTGCCTTTTTCGGGTCCAAATTTGTTAGCCATGGCTTTTACGAGGGCGCGAATAGCTGGGCTGGTTTCATATTCTTCGTAAAATGCGCGCACAAATCGCACGACTTCCCAATGGGCCTCGGTAAGTTCTATATTTTCTTCTTGCGCCAGCAACTCAACCATACCTTCTTCCCAAAGGGTGTAGTCGAGTAAATAGCCCGCTTTGTCTGTAGGGATTTCTTGTCCCTTATAATGAAAGCTGTAGGTTTCTTGTGTCATGAGAGCGTGACCCATTGGGTATTTCGTGCTGACAAAGCAGCAAGTTCTTTATTGGAAATCGGGGTTATCTGTGCTGGCAGGTTTACACCCCTTGAAACAGCATCACTAGAGAGAAAAAACACGTTGAGCTGCGGATTGTTGTTCATAAACGTTGTCAGCGATTCAAAAAACACGGCGTCCACTCCAGGTGCGTAAACACCGTCACCAAGGCAAGCGACACTTACAACCGCGTTTGATTGCTCAAAGGCAGCGGTTAGCAACTGCTTATCTGCTGTGCTCAGCGTCGATGTTAAAATGGTAATAAGCATTAGAAAGTCACCACATGGTCAACACTATGAATGAGGGCTATCTTCTCAGAAGGCGTTAGCCAATGACACTCAAGCTCTTCTACTAGCTTTGTATTGGCGAGCACTCGCTGAATGTTGAAGGTATCAGCACTCGTTGTACACACATAGCATTCTTCAATATCGAAAAAAGGCATACTGGCTAAACGTTTCGTATGGTTCTTCAGTCCTTTAGTAGATGCTGCTTTAACAAGCTGAAGCACGCCTTGGTTCTCAAAGAGCACTTTTACGTCGTGCCCATAGTTGGTTGCCGCGAGCGCAAAATCTAAACCGTCTTGGCTTCTGGCATTGGAAAAGGGGCTTTGAGTAAATCTAATCAGTAAATTTGCCATTAGAATTGCACCAGCCTGTTACACGCGTGAAGCGCGGAGAAAAACTCGCCTAAGCCAGCTTGCTCAAAGGGGGCAGCTAAATTGGCGTATGCGATGCCGTTCTCTTTTGCTTCTAGTTCACTCACGATGCCTCGTTTGACAGCGGCGGTGATACACACTAAAAGCTTGATGTTGTGTGCGTCAGCAAGTGCTTTCCAGTCATCAAGTACAAACAGTTCATCACCGGTATTAAACATTAAGCTGTTGGTGTGGTGAACCCCTTCACTATAAAAGAAGACGTTATTAACGACATCACCATTATCGATAACACCTTGTATAAAGCCAAGGGCCCGCAGTGCTGCATCGCCGTCAAACGGTGAGGATGTGATAAGTATTGAATATTCTGCCATATAAATAAAAACACCCCGGTTAAGGGGTGTTTATCTTTTCAACCTTTAACGGTGTATTAATCGTCGCCGCCAAATGCACCTAGAAGGTGAAGGATAGACGTGAACAAGTTATATATGTTCAAGTATAGCGAAACTGTCGCGCGAATGTAGTTTGTTTCACCACCGTGGATGATACGGCTTGTATCAAACAGGATAAAACCTGACATGATGAACACAATCGCTGCACTGATTGCTAGGCTTACCGCTGGAACCGCGAAGAAGATGTTCGCAATTGCCGCAACAAGCACAACCACCAAACCAACTACTAAGAAGCCACCCATGAACGAGAAGTCTTTCTTAGTGGTAAGCGCATAGCCAGAAAGCGCGAAGAACACAAGAGCAGTCGCACCTAGCGCTTCCATGATTAGCCCTGGCCCTGCAACGCCTAAGTAGAAATTAAGCGTATAACCCAGTGATGCACCCATTAAACCTGTGAATGCAAACACCCAGTAGATACCAGATGCTGAATCCGCTTTTTTCTGGACGACAAATAAAGTAATAAAAGCGCCGATAGTCATAACAAGAGACATCATAGGAGAAATGCCTACCGCCATTGCTATACCAGCACAAACCGCACTAAACGCTAGTGTCATCGCAAGCAGCATATAGGTGTTGCGTAGAACCTTGTTCGTCTGCAATACCGATGGTTGAGATGCACTTGAATACATCGAACGTTGATCCATTGTTTCCTCCAACAGGACTTATGATATGACCAAAATGGTACACAATTAATTAGTGTATGTTGTATGGGTTTTAGTTCCCATTTTCAAGTAGTTTCAGATGAAAATGGTGTCAGGTGAATACAAAATCTTCTTTTATACGCTTTAAGCTGCGTATTTGATTGAATTCTCAGCACTTAACCAAGTTTTTTAATTTTTCGCTTTACAGTTCTGAAAATATCATTAAAATACGCGGCACTTTAGGAGAGTTGGCAGAGCCCGGTTTAATGCACCTGACTTGAAATCAGACGTGGGGTCAAACCCACCGGGGGTTCGAATCCCTCACTCTCCGCCAAATACGAAAAACCCGCACATTGCTGCGGGTTTTTTTATGGGCTAAAGAAAACCTCCTGTAGAGTGAGGGTGAGTGCCCCCGTTGTTCGACCAATCGTCAGGAACGATTGGTGCCGCCGAAGGCGACCGAAGGGGCGGGTACAGGACGTACCCGAGCACATCCCTCACTCTCCGCCAAATACGAAAAACCCGCACATTGCTGCGGTTTTTTTTATTCCTTTTTACTTTTTCTACTTTAGTATAAGACCACAGTCGCATTGTTACATCCCATTCACATGTTTAGGCTTGCGTTTTCTTACCGTTAATGGAAGCCGGTATGCAAATGACACAAGAAGGTAAAACAACCCAGTCTGCTGCTTTGGTTGTCATTTCCTCTGTATTGGTTAACCCAGTATTTGGTTGGTCGTTTACTATGCTGCTAGACAATTTGGGGCTTGTTGGTTGTAAAGATCGTGCGGGTGACCTTGGCAAAGCTGGACGGTGGATAATACCCGGCATTACCTTTTTAGTGCTGTGTACGGTTATGGCATTAATTGGAATGTTTCCGGGTGTGCCTGCTATTATGGAAACCTTCAGAATGCAATGAATGGTAATTGACTAGACCTAAGTTAGTTAAGTTGCCGCCACTTATGACGATAGACTTCACGTTGGCTAATGCGATAACTCGTTGTGGCTTTGATAGCAATAACGAGTTATCGCCATATATGAACGGCATCAGAGTGTTTCTTCGCGCTATTTTCTCTTTAGGCTTTTGTCGGGTGAAGTCCAGCCACTTTTTAAAGTCAAATAGCGGGCAGAAGGGGTTACGCGTACCCAGGATTACGCATCCCAATAGGGTGTATCTTCGAAGTAGTTTGATAAAAAGTCGATAAAAACGCGTAGCTTATTAGAAATGAGCTTTCGATGAGGGTAAACCGCGTACAGAGAAATAGATTGTGGAACGAAGTCATCTAATATGGACACCAGTTTCCCCTTTTTAAGTGCCTCACCTGCAATAAAGGTAGGCTGCAATACATAGCCTTCACCCTGAATCGCTACACTGGTAAGTACTTCTCCATTATTAGCGGTTAGCTTAGGCGTCACTTTTTGAGCATGTGCTTTTAGCGCTGAAATAAGCGCTGATTTATCGTTATCGTAGTTAATATACGAATACTCAAGATAATGTTCGGGTTTTAATTCGCTGGGGTGTTTCGGCGTGCCGTATTTTTTCAAATAAGCCGGCGAAGCACATAGGGCGAGTTTAATATTTGTGATCTTCTTGGCCACTAGCGTAGAGCTGGCAAGTTGACCTGCCCGTATCGCAACGTCAAAGCCTTCGTCTATAACATCAATTTTTCGGTCATTTAACTGTAAGTTAATCGATACGTGAGGGTGTGCTTGTTGGAACGCACTCAGTGCACCCGCTAAATGTAACGTAGAAAAAGATACAGGTGCGCTAACATGTAGCACGCCTTTCGCTTGGGTATTTAAAAGACCGAGTTGGCTTTCCAAATCATTGACGCTTTCAAGAATATGATTAGCGTGCTCTAAGCATTGTTGCCCAGCTTCTGTTAAATGAATTTTCCTCGTTGTTCGATTAAACAAACGTGTATCGAATTGCTTTTCCAGTTCTGCGATGTACTTACTCACCAGTTGATTCGATGTGTCAAGTTTTTCAGCCGCTTTCGTGAAACTCCCCTCATTGGCAACAACAACAAACGTCTTTAACAGTGATAATTTATCCATTTGTTTCTTTAGATACTCTATTAACAATGAAATGTTGTTAATCATTCAATAATTGCCATCTTTATTCAATATGCATTGATTAATATTCTATGTGCACTTGGTTAGCACACGCATTGATGTAATAGACAAAGCGGTGCGAACACGAATTTTTTAATACGACAATTTCAGCAACAAAAACGTTGAGGATACGGCAATGAATAAGCAATTTTTGAAAAACATTTTTACATCGAACAATAGTGTTTCTAGCCTTGTTTTACGTGTACCCGTTGGCATTATTCTGAGCGCTCATGGCGCCCAAAAACTTTTTGCTTGGTTTGGTGGTTACGGTTTAGCAGGAACGGGGCAGTGGATGGAGAGTATTGGTCTGGCCCCTGGTTTTATAATGGCGCTGTTAGCTGGCAGTGCTGAGTTTTTTGGTGGGCTTGCACTTATTGTCGGTTTACTCACGCGACCAGCTGCCTTAATAAGTGCGTTTACAATGGTCATCGCTATATTTAGCGTTCACGCTTCGAACGGATTATTTATGAGTAACAATGGGTACGAATTTGCCTTGGCTTTGCTTGCTGCAACAAGTGCATTGACTATACAAGGTGGCGGTAAATTTTCTATCGATACACTTATAAGTGAAAAGCTTGATAAATAGCGGGAAATAAATTGCATTTAACATTGAAGCCGCGTTCAAGTAACCGGCTTCGGTGATACATGCGCTCTCACGAGCACATCAGTAAGGATTGAATCTGTGCAACATCAAATGCAAACGCAAATACAACTGCCTGTGAGGATAAGCACCGCATATATTTCCCATGGTGGTGGCCCGCTTCCGCTTCTCGAAATGCAGTCGAGCGACGCAGGTAAACTCCCGCGTAATCACTCGGAAATGATTGAGGCACTTAAGGCGTTTTCAGCTGAATTGCCCGAGCCAGACGCAATAATTGTAGTAAGTGCGCATTGGGAAGCGTCTGAGGTCTGTGTAACGGCACATCCACAGCCACCAATTATTTATGACTACTATGGTTTTCCCGAAGAAGCTTATTCTCTTAACTATCCCGCAAAAGGAGAGGTTTCGCTTGCGACTTCGTTCGTGAACGGATTGACAGAGCAGGGTATTGAAGTGCGTGGGGACACTACGCGCGGTTTCGATCACGGAATGTTCATCCCCTTGAGTATAATGTATCCCGACGGCGACGTACCCTGTATTCAGGTATCTATAACGTCAGATTTAAACGCGGCAAAACATATTGAGTTAGGTCAAGCATTAAGAAAAGTGGCGGAGGCTGGACTTGTAACCTCTTCAGAGAACACAAACACTTCATTCAGGCATATATTGGTTCTCGGTTCAGGATCGTCGTTTCACAACATGCAGGGTTTTTTTGATAGCTCGACGAGCGCAGTAAGAAAAGCGACGCGTTTTAACAATTGGCTACAAACAACTTTGCAGTCTAGCGTTTACAGCGAAAATGACAGGAAAAGCAGGCTTATTGATTGGTTCAATGCGCCGGATGCGCGATATGCACACCCCAGAGAAGAACACCTCATGCCTCTACATGTTTGTTATGGCGTAAACAACAGAAAGGTAGATAAGGCGATTTCGTTAACTGTGTTGACTAAACCTGCGAGTATGTTTTTTTGGTTTTACTAATAATGAGTAGGGCTCAGGGAACTGGCTATGACATCGTTCTACCGCTAAGCAATATGTGCGAGCTTATCAAATTTTAGTCACATTGTTTATCAATTGTTCGTTTGGTCTAAAATGTCAAAATTAGTGCTTTACAGGCACACATAAATCATTAACATACGCACCACTCAAGGAGAGTTGGCAGAGCTCGGTTTAATGCACCTGACTTGAAATCAGACGTGGGGTCAAACCCACCGGGGGTTCGAATCCCTCACTCTCCGCCAAATACGAAAAACCTGCACATTGATGCGGGTTTTTTTATGGGCTAAGAAAACCTTTTGCAGAGTGAGGGTGAGAGCCCCCGTTGTTCGACCAATCGTCAGGAACGATTGGTGCCGCCGAAGGGGCGGGTACAGGACGTACCCGAGCACATCCCTCACTCTCCGCCAAATACGAAAAACCCGCACATTGTTGCGGTTTTTTTTATGTGCTAAAGAAAACATGGCAAAAATAATGTGAAAGCTGAGGCAGGTAGTGTCTGATTAAGATGAGCATGGCTTTTGTAACACGGTTCATAGCGAACATCTTACGGTTCTTCGGAGCATTGATTAGGAACATCATGTGTACGTTTGGTATACACAGTCCTTTTAGATGAACTATAGGTTTTATCTTAAGCAAAGGTAAATTCTATTGCTGGGAAGAGATGAATATTTCACCAGTTGATTGATTTAATTGAAATTAGTGCTTTACAGCGTCATGTAAATCATTAAGATAACACCCACTTCAGGAGAGTTGGCAGAGCCCGGTTTAATGCACCTGACTTGAAATCAGACGTGGGGTCAAACCCACCGGGGGTTCGAATCCCTCACTCTCCGCCAAATACGAAAAACCCGCACATGCTGCGGGTTTTTTTATGGGTTAAAGAAAACCTTGTGTAGAGTGAGGATGAGAGCCCCCCTTGTTCGACCAATCGTCGGGAACGATTGGTGCCGCCGAAGGCGCCCGAAGGGGCGGGTACAGGACGTACCCGAGAATATCACTCACTCTCTGCCAAATACGATAGCCCGCACATGTTGCGGTTTAATTTGTTGCGCCTGCAAAGAAGGCGTGAAATATTTTCTGATCTCATCCTGTCTGTAATTTGTAATGACAATACACTTCATAAAAACCAAGTTATGTCGCGCTTTGTTCACACAAGCTTGATATATATAAAAGGTTAACAATCAACTGAACTCAATACGGCATTAAAAAGCGATTGTCGTGCACGCGCATTTCGCTGGTCCCACACAGTTGGTAGTAATAACAAGAATTCGAGAGGACATTATGCAGGCGATGCCCACACTTAATCTAAGGGAAGGAACCGTTGAGCAAAAAAGGCAGGAAATCAAAACGTACTTCCTCGACGCTTTTGATACATACGAATCACTTTTCTCTTGTCTCGCAAATGATGACGTCTTTTATCAACGCCCCGAGAAGTTGCGACATCCATTAATTTTTTATTTTGGCCATACTGCGACTTTTTTTATTAATAAGCTCGTGCTTTCCAAAGCAATAAACGAGCGAATTAACCCCAAATTTGAATCGCTCTTTGCCATCGGTGTCGATGAGATGAGCTGGGACGATCATCAATGATGAAAACTACGATTGGCCACTCGTTGAGGAAGTGCGTAAATATCGAAACCAAGTGCGTACACTCGTTTGTGATCTCATTGATACGCTGTCTTTCAGTATGCCTATTGACTGGGACAGTCCTATGTGGCCTGTTATTATGGGTATAGAGCATGAACGTATTCACTTAGAAACCTCGTCTGTTCTCATCAGACAGTTGCCTATCACGTCAGTCCGCACTCATCCAGACTGGCCCGCTTGCCGTTCGATGAAAAAGCGTTTTGAAGAACTTGAACCTAATACGCTTATATCTGTTCCGTCGCAAACGATAGTGAACGATAAATCTTGGGATAATACCTATTACGGTTGGGACAACGAATACGGCGCTCAGCAGGAATTAGTAAGCGAATTTAGCGCGTCCAAGTTCCTCGTTAGTAACGGCGAGTTTATGACGTTTGTTAAAGACGGCGGCTATAACGAAGCAAAATTCTGGGAAAGCGAGGGTAACAAGTGGCGTGAATATACGCAGGCACAACACCCTGTTTTCTGGGTCAAAAAAGGAGATCACTACGCGTACCGCAGCATGCTTGAAGAGTTTCCGCTTCCGCTAGATTGGCCAGTCGATGTAAATTACCACGAAGCAAAAGCGTTTTGTAATTACATGAGTGCGAAAACCGGCGAACTTATCCGCTTACCCACTGAAAATGAATGGCAAGCGCTGCGTCAGCAGGCCGGCGTTACGCAAACAGTGTACGCCGAAGGATTTAACATTGCGCTGCAGAAGTTTGCATCGAGTGAACCTGTGAATGTGAATCAGTCTGGTGAATTTTTTGATGTGGTGGGCAATGTATGGCAGTGGACGGAAACACCGATATATCCATTTGAAGGTTTTAAAGTTCACCCATTGTACGACGACTTTACGACGCCAACCTTTGATAATAAGCATAACCTTATTAAAGGTGGTAGTTGGGTGTCTACAGGTAATGAGGCGATGAAAGACAGCCGTTACGCATTCAGACGTCACTTCTTTCAGCACGCAGGGTTTAGATATGTTCAAGGAAAGCGAGTTATAGCAGTGAACGATTTTGATTACGAGAGCGATACACAGGTTTCCCAATACAGCGAATTTCACTACGGCGATGAATATTACGGCGTGCCCAATTTTGCTAAAGCCAGCGCACAGTTTTGTATTGAAGCTATGCAAGGGCGTGCGCATGCCAAAGCGTTAGATTTAGGCTGTGCCGTTGGTCGTTCTACCTTTGAACTGGCAAAACACTTCGAGCACGTTGATGGCATTGATTTTTCTGCGCGCTTCATAAAGACCGCATTTGATATGCAAGAACGCGGTGAGATCCGCTATAACCTCATAGAAGAAGGTGAGTTGACGTCATTTAAAGCGCGCAAGCTTTCTGCACTGGGTTTGGAAGACTGTGCGAAGAAGGTCGCCTTTGCCCAAGGCGACGCGTGTAACCTTAAGCCTCAGTTTACAGGGTACGATCTCATCTTTATGGGTAACTTGATAGACAGGGTATACAGCCCTAAAAAGGTGCTCGCCGATATGGCAAAACGCCTTAATAAAGGTGGTTTGTTGATCATTGCTAGCCCTTTCACATGGCTTGAAGAGTATACTGAAAGAAGTGAATGGTTAGGCGGATATAAAGATGAAAACGGCGAGACATTAAGTTCTACTCAAGCGCTAGAAGATGCGTTGGGCAGCCGTTTTAAACGAGTGGGTGAGCCTAAAGAGTTGCCGTTTGTTATTCGTGAAACTAAGCGGAAGTATCAGCATACACTTTCTGAATTTAACGTGTTTGAAAAAATAGATGAGTAATAAACGAGCATAATAATTATCAAGGTGCGCTATGAAATTCAAAGGGCAAATGAAAAGCGTACCTCGATAGTGTTATTAAATATAAATCGATAACAACCGCGCACGTTGTGTTCTCCGTGAATCATGCGTGCGCGTACACTAGTGAAAAGTCCGGTAAGAGGACAGTGAGAAAGTGAACATGGTGCACAGCCATCTCTTGGTTTTTAACACCCTTCAAAATGAGTTCAAGCCGTTCAGGGACATCTGGCAAGCGCCATCTCATCTAAAGCTCGATCAAAACCGACTTAAGTATTCGGCAATTTTTCGTCGCTTTAACGGCCCATTATCTGACCACGGACCCACAGTCGGTTCTCAGAAAGAACCTATCCCTATGTGGATTGCAGACATGGACATACCGCCTTGCGAAGACATACTGAGCGCTATTTCGCGAAATCTTCGAACAACATACGGGTATCAGTCACTCGATATAGGTGAGTCAGTCGCTAAGCGCTTTGAGCGTAGCGCGCCTAAAAATACACGGTTTAAGGTAGAAAGCGTTGATGTAGTAGACGTTGCCAGTGTTATTGGTGCGATAGACGTTGCGCTACGCACCTTTTGTAGATCGGGAGAAAAGGTGATGTTGTTAACACCGACCTATTCGCCTTTATCTGACGCGATTACTAACAACGGTCTAAAACCTCTATATGTTCCAGTCATTCAGCGACCGTATATTAATCGAGAAAAACATTCCGAGATCTCGTCACACGATATAGGCAAAAAAAGAGAGCAGCAGCATGGTGACCAGGCTATGAGTATTGACCTAGCTGCCTTAGATAAGTCTGCGTCGGCGTTTGTCATTTGTCACCCTAACAATCCCACTGGCACAGTATTAAGCGCAAAAGAGCAGGGCATCATTATGGATTTCTGCGCGCTTCACAATATTTTGTTAATCACTGATGAAGTGCACAGTGAATTTGCATTTAATTCATACAATGAACCAACGCTGATGCCCATGTTTGGTGCTGAATTAGATGACGAGGGTGAAGTACACACAAAACACGATAACTCGTCGCCGTTGCCAAAGATTATTCACATCAACAGCGTCTCTAAAGCATTCAATCTTGCCAGTATTCCTGGTGCTTCGTTTGCGATAATAAAAGACAGACAGACCAGTGAGACGTTTGCTCGCGCGATCAATACCAGACATCTCAATGCGAGTAATTTGGGAAAAGTTGCACTCATTGCCGCCTACGAAAGAGGCAGCGCTTGGTTAGATAACGTCAAAAGCGCGCTAAGTTTTAATAGAAAGCTCGTTGTGCGCTTTTTTGAGTACTACGGTTTATCGGTAAACTACACCATGGGAAAAGCGGGCTACTTTTTGTGGCTGGACCTTTCGTCATTTACCACCCAATCACCGGATCTGGGTCGTATGGCTTTTCGCCAGGAAAGAACGTCAGGTGAAGATTCTCGCTGCAGATTCGATTACCGTCCCGTTACGAGTATAGAAGAATGCGTTGAGCGGGGCGTTATAGGCAACGACGGTGCACCTTTTGGCGCTCCGCATCATGTAAGACTCAATTTAGCCTGCCACCCTGCCGTTATCGAGACCGCTTTGCAGCGTTTATGCTTTATCCAGTAGCGAATAATAAGATCGCAAGCTATCGTTAACTAATTTTCTAAAATTTAGAACGATAGATTCAAATATATGGCATTTTATTTCTACTAAAGAGAATTAAAATAGTGCTACGAAGAATTAGCCAACGCCATACCCCTGATGAACAAGTGTTGATGTGTTGTGAAAGGGGCGGTACATGGCCTAGAGGTTTAAAGGAATCCAGCATGATATATTTGAGAAAATCGAACGAAAGAGGAAAAGTGAACTTAGGCTGGCTTAACAGTCAACACAGCTTTTCATTCGGCCACTATTACGATGCCAAACACATGGGTTTTTCAGCGCTACGAGTGATTAACGATGATGTGGTGCAAGCAGGCAGAGGTTTTGAAACCCACGGTCACAGAGACATGGAAATTATTTCGTATGTGGTTAAAGGGGCGTTAAAGCACAAAGACAATACGGGTAATGAATACGTTGTGCCCGCTGGTGACGTTCAAGTAATGAGCGCAGGTCGAGGGATCATGCACTCAGAGTTCAATCCTTCCCGTGACGAGTCAGTTAACTTTCTGCAAATTTGGATTGTCCCTAATGTGAAAGGCGGTGAGCCCAGCTACGCGCAAAAGACCTTTGGTACTCACTTGACAGAACGGAACACTGAAGATTCAAAACTTGAATTATTAGTAAGCGACAGCGGTAGGGATGGGTCATTGCGGATCAAGCAAAATGCAGCTATTAGCCGTTTAACACTGCAAACCGGCGAGACTTGGAAGCGGGAAACGAAAGACAAAAAAGGCTATCTTCATATTATTGCAGGTAAAGCAGTAGCTTCGGTGCAAAGTGAACGTGACAAGTTTGAAGTTGGGGCTGGTGATGCTCTGGGTATTTACGAGGAAGATAATATCAACCTTCTTGCATCTGACGATTTAGTTGCACTGTGGTTTGATTTACCTCAGTAACTAGCTAAAAGTAATTTAGATCAACAATTTATTTTCAAAATGTGTATCTTCACTTCACGAATCTTGATCTCATGGTATGATGGCTAAAAAGAGGTTAAGGGCGGTTAATTATTGTTATAAATATTAATTAACAGCCCGAATACCACATATATAAAACTGAAGTCAGTGAGACACTAGAGTGATAAAAATAATCCTAGCAGATGACCACGATTTGGTCAGAACAGGGATACGCCGAATTCTGGAAGACGTGAATGATTTCTCTATTCTCGCGGAAGCGAAAAATGGTGAAGACGCGGTGCAATTGTGCCGTAAAAACGCGCCGGATGTGGTACTCATGGACGTGAACATGCCCGGTATTGGCGGGCTTGAGGCGACGAAAAGAATTGTCCGCATGTCTGAAAATACGCGGGTTATTTGTGTTTCCATGCACAAGGATAGCCCCATACCTATGCAGGTTATGGATGCAGGGGCATTTGGTTTCCTTACCAAAGACGCAGAGTCAGATGAAGTGATTCTTGCTATTCGAAAAGTGGCGGCAGGGCAAAAATATATCGATAGTGAAGTAGCAAATAGCATTGCTATCGGTAAGTTGTTGCCTAGTTCAGATAATCCATTCGACGAACTATCGAGTAGAGAACTTACTATAGCCATGCGATTAACCGAAGGTCACAAAGTGCCAGATATTGCTCGAGAGCTTTGTATTAACTCTAAAACTGTTAACACCTATCGCTACCGAATGTTTCAAAAATTAGGTGTAAATTCTGATGTTGAGTTAACGCATTTAGCCTATCGTTACAAGCTCATCAACCCTAATACCTTTTAAGCGTTGTTAAAGGCGCAATGTCAAAGTAATTATGTCTGCATTCGATTCAGCAGCATTTCTTAAGAATTTAACCTCCCAGCCTGGTGTGTACCGCATGTACAACAACCAGGAAGAGGTTATATACGTAGGAAAAGCCAAAAATCTCAAGAAGCGCGTATCGAGTTATTTTCGAACCAACCTTGATAACGCTAAAACCCGTTCGCTGGTCAGCCAAATAGCGAACATGGACGTTACCGTTGTTAACAGTGAAACCGAAGCGTTCTTGCTAGAAAACAACTTCATAAAGAAGTACAAACCGCGTTACAACGTGGTGATGCGTGACGACAAATCTTACCCCTTTATCTTCTTATCAGACCATGAGCACCCACGGCTTTCTTTCCATCGTGGCCCCCAAAAGAAAAAAGGGGAATATTTTGGACCTTATCCAAGTGCATGGTCTGTCAGGGAGAGCTTGCGCTCAATGCAACGCATATTTCCTGTACGGCAGTGTGAAGATAGCTACTATCGTGCGCGAAGCCGGCCTTGTCTTCAATATCAGATGCAGCGCTGCAGCGCGCCTTGCGTCGAGGGATATGTGAGTGAAGAAGAATACAAAGAGCAGGTTAATTTCGCGCGCTTGTTCTTAAAAGGAAAAAATCAGCAAGTAATTGGTGGTCTGGTAGAAAAAATGGAGAAGGCCAGCGAAGCATTAAATTTTGAAGCGGCTGCCCGTTATCGCGACCAGATAAATGCATTGAGAAAAGTGCAGGAGCGACAATGGGTCGCCGGTACACAAGACGAAATGGATGTTTTTGGTTTTGCGTTTAAAGGCAATATGGCTTGTATTCAAGTGATGTTCATTCGCGAAGGGCAGCTTTTAGGCAGTAAAGCTTACTTTCCCAAAGTGCCCAATACCGCTGACGAGCAAGAGGTATTCGAATCTTTTTTCCTTCAGTTCTATTTGGCGGGTAATAAAGTCATTCCAAAGCAAATAGTATTGAGCAATACGTTAACGGATGAAGACGCTATTGCGGAAGTGCTGGCCAGCGAAGCGGGGCACAAAGTTCATTTCTTTAAAGGGGCAAGGGAAGAGAAGCGTAAATACTTGCAACTGGCTCAGTCAAACGCACAAACTGCGCTTGATACACAGTATAGTCAACAAAAATCCGTGTTTGCGCGCTATCTCGATTTAGAAAGCGCCCTTGAAGTCGATACGCCAATTCAGCGCATGGAGTGCTTTGATATATCACACACCTCGGGCCAGCAGACCGTGGCGTCGTGCGTGGTATTTAATCGTGAAGGACCACTTAAAAGCGACTATCGCCGATACAATATTGAAGGTATCACACCGGGTGATGATTACGCGGCTATGGCGCAGGCTCTTAAACGCCGGTATAAATCGGTAAAAGAGGTACAAAAAATTCCTGACTTACTGCTTATTGATGGTGGTAAAGGTCAGCTCGCGCAAGCAGAACAATTTTTTGAAGACTGGCCCCATGATAAAAAACCCATGCTTTTAGGGGTGGCAAAAGGCACTACTCGTAAGCCAGGTTTAGAAACTCTTATCCTTGCTGGCAGTCACCAAGTGCTGCCGATGGATAGTCATTCACCAGGGTTACATCTTGTTCAGCACATTCGCGATGAATCTCACCGATTTGCTATAACCGGGCATCGAAATCGACGCCAAAAGGTTAAAACGACGTCAAGTTTAGAGAGTATTCCAGGTATCGGCGCAAAACGCAGGCAGTCATTACTGAAATTTATGGGAGGCCTACAAGGCCTTAAAAAAGCGAGCAAAGACGAAATAGCGAGCGTGCCGGGAATTAGCCCGGAATTAGCGGACACCATTTATGACCACTTACACCAATAAATGAATGACTAACAAGCAATACATTACAATTTAAGGTAATGTGTAACGAAGAAGAGAGATGCTAAGCATCTAAGCGAGTGCGCTAAACGCCCATAGAGGCATATAACACTGAGACGTATTTTTTATGTGGACTGTTCCAAACTGTATTACTTTATTTAGAGTAATTCTTATTCCTGTTTTTGTTACTGTATATTTTCTTGATTGGCGTTGGGCGCATGAAGCGGGTGCATTTATTTTTTGGCTTGCCGCAATCACAGATTGGTTTGATGGGTATTTAGCAAGAAAACTTCAACAATCTACGCCCTTTGGGGCATTTTTAGATCCTGTCGCAGATAAGCTTATTGTGGGCGCTGCGTTGCTGATGATTACTCATAGTTATGCAAGTCTTTGGATCACCTTGCCTTCCATTGCTCTCTTGGTCCGTGAAATTTATGTGTCGGCACTGCGTGAGTGGATGGGATCAAACGGTGTTAGAGACGCCGTTAAAGTGTCATTTATCGGTAAAGCAAAAACAACTGCACAAATGTTAGCGTTAATTGGGCTCCTGTCGGGCCTTGAAACCTTCATGGGCATTCCAATTTATTGGGTTTCTTTAGGCTATATTCTTTTATATTTTTCTGCGGTGCTGTCAATTTGGTCAATGTTTGTTTATACAAAAGCAGCATGGCCACACCTTCGCAGCGACGCATAAATGTGAAATTGATCGCGGTTTAATCAATGTGAATAAAAAAATAGCAAACGATCATAAAAAACCGCATTTATCTCAATTTAAACGCTTTTTCGTGTTGACAGTTTTGAATGGGTAGGTAGAATGCATCCCACATTTCGAGAGGACATCAACCAAACGAAATAGTCGATTAAGACATGCGGGAATAGCTCAGTTGGTAGAGCACGACCTTGCCAAGGTCGGGGTCGCGAGTTCGAATCTCGTTTCCCGCTCCAATCTCTACAAGAGACGTTTTAATCAAGCGCCAGACGCATCTGGCGGAATGGCAGAATGGCTATGCAGCGGATTGCAAATCCGTCTATCTCGGTTCGACTCCGGGTTCCGCCTCCATAAGCTGCAACGCAGCATCAGGTTCTACGCCTGACACCTTTGCTGAAAAGCAACCCGATGCCCGGGTGGTGAAATTGGTAGACACAAGGGATTTAAAATCCCTCGCTGGTAACAGCGTGCCGGTTCAAGTCCGGCCCCGGGCACCATTTTAAGTCTTTTGGCTCTACCCCATAAACGGGGGATCAGCATTCATCTCACTCTGTTGATAACACCATCCCATCCGGTAACCGGCATAGCACAATGGGTCATCACTCTTATTCGATAATTTTCAAAGTTTTTTAGCTCACTGCCTTCGAATATTTGTAATTAAACGGCAGAAAAGTACGTCTTGCGGTCCTTCAAACATTTTGAATCCCGAACAACTAAGAGAGTAAAAGTTCTCCGCTTAGCGAAAAAACAATCACTATTTTAGTAACCAAAAAACACATAAGCACTTAAGTCTGATAATATCTTGATTAACTAATATGGGAACAAAAACAGTAGAGGAACACTGGTGAAGTTGCTTGTTTATCTTTGCATACTGGTGACGTTGTTATCGACAAAGGAAGTAGTTGCGTTTACAAAAGATGAGTATTTTCATGCCTATCGAGAGGTCTTAAAAGACGTACCAACAAAGAAACAAGAATTAACTGTGCTGATAGATAGGTCGCCAGTTTTGTCTGACTCAAGTCCAGTCGCCTCAATTTACATTGCATTGCTTGACTCGCTGTTTGACCACCCCACAGGATTCGAAGTTTACTTAACGGTGTCCCCAGACGTCTCAGCTCAGATCAAAGCGACTCATCCATCATTGTACTATAGGCACCAAATACTTGAAGCTTACAATTTAGGTATCAATGGAGATTGGGACGCAGCGCACCGTATTATAGACAACATTATTTCCAATTCTGTTGGTATCGATGAAGAGCTTTACCTTGATGCAGTGGTGACAAAGTCTGAGTTTTTGGGTCGGATGGGATTGATTCGCGCATCGTTAAACGAAATATCACGTGTTCTCCACCGACTACCGTCGTTAAAAAATAAAGACTTTTTTGGAAATGGCGCTATCCAGAATGCGGAGCTTCTAATAGGACTTAGCATGTCTTACTTGGGCGAATATGAGAAGGCAATAGAGCTTTGTTCAGAAGCTCAAAACTTCTTCGAAGAACGCCCGATGAGTAGTCCCCATCGATATTTTCAAGTTTCAATGGATTGTCAACGACGCAGCTTTGAGGGGCTAAACAAGTCGAAGCAAGCTCATATGATTCTTGAAGAATATGTCTCATATGCAGAGAAAATAAATGACTGGGAAACTTTTGTTTATGGTCTTGTTCTAAAAATCGAAAACTATTATCAAAAAGAGAAAATAGCTGACGCAATAAATCTCATCGAAAGAACTCAAGAATTCGTGTTAACACTGCCAGAATCATATGACAAAGCCACATATGATATTGCTCGTTTTAAAGCAGCAGTATTCCGAGGGCAATATGAAGTCGCCGAACAGCTTTCACTTGAGCTTAGTGAACGCTTGAAGGACATTCCAAATGGCGATTTGTTACTAGCAGAGTTTAATGCTATCCAAAGCGACCTATTTGAAACCAAAGGCGAGATGGTTAACGCTATCAACGCGCTCAGAGAAAGCAAAAACTACTACCAGTCTCTTTACTTTCAGACAGATGAAAGAAAGGAGTTGTTCAGCGACTATTACGAGAGTGCCTTGGCGGAGAGGAAGTTGCAGTTGCTGTCAAAAGAACATGAATTGTCTAAGCTCAAATTAGCGAGCAGTAGCAAACTAAACAGTTTATTTGTAGCTGGGCTTGTATTGTTAACATTGGCCCTGATAGTTATCAGCTATCTCTTAATTGTTCAAAGAAAACTTAAAAAAGAGCAGGAGAAACTTGCCTCAACAGATCCACTTACTGGTATTAGTAATAGAAGAAGCGTTTTGAGTGCAATAGGTCTTGAAGTGGAAAAAGCCAAGAAATATGAAAAAACTCTGTCTTTGGCATTGATCGACCTGGACTACTTTAAAACCATAAATGATAAATATGGTCATGATTTTGGTGATAAGTTATTACAACGATTTACTCGTTACTTTGATAGCAACATTAGAAAAACTGATGTATTTGGAAGATATGGTGGAGAAGAATTCGTTGTTTGCTTTCCAATGACTTCCGCTTCGGACGCAAAGAAAATTTTAGAGAACATTCTTAATGGCTATACCAAACTTCAAATAGATGCTGCTGATATAAAAAATCAAACGTTTTCTGCGGGAGTTACCGAATGTATCAATGGAGAAAAAACATCCTCACTAATTAGCCAGTGTGACAAAGCATTGTACAAAGCTAAACACCATGGTCGCGGAAGAATCTACATTTTTAATGGTTAGATCTATTTCAATAAACGAAGTGTATCTAAGTGAAAAATCGACTGTCCGTTCCTTGTCTTGAGTTCAGATATGAGCTACTACATATTAAGTGTCCGAACAGCTAACCCACGCACACGTTTTACAGTTAGGTACTGTATTAACGCTGCAGAGTGACGGGGTTACTGTAGGTAGAGGGCACTCTCCGTCTAATCCCTCAATGCGCAAGTCGTTTAACACTTCACCTCATCTATGGAAGCTCGCCCTTTTTCTGTCACTATCAAAGTTTCTGGATTTTCCAAAGAAGTCGACAAGCATAAAGCCGGTGACAGCGCTACATGAATAGCGCCGTGTTGGTAACTCACTTTTAAACACATAAAGTGGATAGAATGTTTTGATGTACAAATTACGCTTTTGCAGCATTATCGAGGGGCTTTAAAGATGCCTCAATTTTTTCTTTCTCTTCATTAGACATGGTTATACTGACGGGTTCTGGCTTGCCGTATAAATAACCTTGTAAGTAGTCTGCTTTGGCGTCGGTAAGCCACTGGGCTTCTTCTTCAACTTCAACCCCCTCAGCGATGACCTCAATTCCGTTAGTTTTGGCTATGCGAATAAGATTGGTAACGATATTTTGTTTGTATTCATCGGTGTGAACATTACGTACTAACTCCATATCTATTTTCACGTAATCGGGGCGCAGAGATTGCAGGAGGTTTAAGCCTGACCAGCCTGAACCAATATCGTCAAGCGCTACTTTAAAGCCTGCACTGCGATAAAAACTCAAAATTCCTTTGAGTTGATTAAGGTCTGTCGCACGATGTGTTTCGGTAACCTCAAACACGACATCTTCTGGACGAAGCCCAATCTCATATATTGATGAAGCAGTCGCGCGTAAGCAATAAGAGGGGTCATAGATGCTTGAGGGGTTAAAGTTGATAAATAGTTTTCCCGCTAATCGTGCTTTCGCGGCACATTCTACTGCAGAGCGTCGCGCAACTAAGTCAAGCGAAAATAGTAAATCTGACGCGTCTGCTAACTTAAATGCCAAAGCAGGGGGTACAATATTTTGTTGTTCGTCTTTGATACGAAATAGCCCTTCGTGTGCGTAGACGCGTTTCGTTTGTGCATTAACGATAGGCTGATACCACGATTCATAACGTTCTTTTTCAACACTATCTATCAGCCATCGGGCTTGAAAACGGTTAATAAGTACTGCTAGTGTCGCCATTCTGCCCATTTCAGCAAGGTGTGGGACTTGGTACGATTCCGTTGTAGTGACTTTTGTATTTTCTAATTCTTTTATTTCTAAAGCGCCGTTGATTGAGGTAAGAAATTTTTGAATTCCAGGTTGTTCCACCGCGCAAGAAATACAATGAGAAGATTCCTGATTTGCCTTTAGTTGCAATGAGCCACATAAACTCGCGAGCTTTCCAAATGTTTCAACGGTTGGAACAAAAAACCAAAAATGCGTCACTTTGAAAAAATAATCATCAATCGTTTCACAATCTGCACAATACATCACGGTTACCTGCAAAATTAAGACATAATTATTACGCAAATAAAGCCGACAAAGATTATTCAGATAATTTTTCTTTCAATGCTGAATTGTGAAACGCAGATATGATAAATTCACCACTGTTGAAATTACTCGCCAGGCACATCAATTGAATTCTGTCATGTCACTTCGTTTAGACGAGTTATCTCGCGCTGAGCGTTCATTCCACGCCCGTGGTAGTAGAGTATTGCGCTGTGATGCGTGTCTGCTTCCAATGTCAAATTGTATTTGTGCGTTTAAACCTGAAGCGGGCACAGACGTGGCGGTTTTGTTTTTGATGTATAAAGGGGAATATTATAAACCCACGAATACAGGCCGACTTATCGCTGATGTGGTAAAAGATAACCACGCGTTTTTATGGAAGCGCACGGATCCCGATGAAAAATTACTAGATTTACTTCGCAGCGAAAAATACTTTCCTGTTGTGGTATTTCCACACGAATATGCAGCGACTGAACGCTGTATCGACACACCACCATTGAATACTGGTAAAACGTTACTATTTATCTTTTTGGATGGAACGTGGCGCGAGGCAAAAAAAATGTTTGCTAAGAGCCCTTATTTATTTGATTTTCCTGTACTAGGCGTAAGTATGGACGTCGCTTCCAAGTATTTACTAAGGGAATCCACCCATGATTTTCAACACTGCACTGCTGAGGTTGGCGTTAGCGTCTTATCACTCGCTAATCAAACGCAGGGAGCACAAACGTTGGCAAATTACTTCAATGTTTTTAGATGTGAATATTTAAAAGGTAAGCCACACTTGCAGCATAAACTTGCGCTTGCAGAATCGCAGGTTAAAGATAACGTCTAGATAACCGTATTTTTATTTGCGAAAGTATTGTTTTACATCCACTATTTTAAACTAAACAAGAAACGGAGAAAGCGAATGGCATCAGTGACTTTTCAAGGCAATACAGTTACAACAAAAGGGCAGTTACCAGAAGTAGGTGCATCCGCACCAGACTTTACTCTAGTAAAGGCGGATTTAGGCGAAGTAACATTGTCTGAACTTGCAGGGAAAAACATTGTGTTGAATATTTTCCCTTCAATCGATACGGGCACTTGCGCAACGTCAGTGCGCAAATTCAACGAAGCAGCTGCAAAATTAGATAACACTACGGTGATTTGTGTGTCAGCCGACCTCCCGTTTGCGGCAGGCCGTTTCTGCGGTGCAGAAGGCATTGAAAATGTACTGACGGGCTCTACTTTTCGATCAAGCTTTGGCGATGACTATGGCGTTACCTTTGAATCAGCGCCGCTTACAGGGTTGTTGTCCCGTTCGGTTGTTGTTATCGATACCGAAGGCAAAGTGATTTACACCGAACAAGTGGCAGAAACAACAGAAGAACCAAACTATGACGCGGCTATTGCTGCGCTGAGCTAATTAAGTCTGCAACATTCATACGTTAGTCGATTAGCTAACTATACAATGTGTATAAATACGTAGCGGTTAGTCTTTATCGCAATATTGCAGGGTACTCACGAAGGTGGGTACCTTTTAGGAGAATGTAATGGATTCGGTATTGCTCTCAGTGGGTGAATTAGCCAACGCAATGCAGCAAAAGCCTGTAACGCTTTTACGTGCGTTAATGGACGACCCCGTTTCTAAAACGCCGGATAAGCGCACTGCTATGGTCTTACCTGCGTCAGTCGATTTCGATTTAGACAGTGAAGGAAGCGATCACACGACAGGTCTTCCTCACAGCATGCCATCTGCTGACGATCTTGCCATCTATCTCGGCAATCAAGGGATAACCGCAAATACGCCCATAGCGGTGTATGACTCCCGTGGTATATATTCAGCGCCAAGAGTATGGTGGATGTTAAAAGCACTTGGTCATCAGGATGTTTTTATTTTAAATGGTGGACAACCTGCATGGGAGAAAGCAGCACTTCCCATATCAGAGCAGCAGCAATATGGAAAATTAACCTATCAAGCTACGCCACGCCCCGGTTGGTTTGCAAATTCTGGCGCTGTACTGCAGGCGATAAATACAGAAGCGCAACTGGTTGACGCGCGCAGTGCGCCGCGGTTTAGAGGGGAAGTGCCAGAGCCTCGTGCAGGCGTCAGGTCTGGGCATATGCCTGGTGCATTTAATATCCCGTTTGATACGTTGCTAAAAAATGGACATTTCCTGCCTGTCGAACAGCTAACCGCTGTATTTACAAGCGCGAATATTAACTTACAAAAACCCATAATTTGTACCTGTGGATCAGGCGTTACTGCGTGTATTATCGGGGTCGCTGCCTTGATGTGCGGTGCAACACAGGTGTCTGTTTACGACGGTTCTTGGTCTGAATGGGGTGCCAATACCCAATATCCTGTCGTTAAAGAAGATTGAACATCGTTTTGAAACGCGCAAAAGTGGAAAGCTGACATTTTCGCTATATTGCATTGCCTCTTTCAGCGCCAATGTTGCACATCGTTTGATATAAATAGAGTAAAAAAACAATCCAATGCCTGCTAATCAATCCTTACCAAACATTGTTATTCTAACCGGCGCGGGAATTTCTGCTGAGTCTGGGTTAAAAACATTTCGCGATAATGACGGCCTATGGGAGAACCATCGAGTAGAGGAGGTCGCTACACCGGAAGCTTTCGAGCAAAACCCTGGGTTAGTGTATCGTTTTTATAACGCACGACGTGCACAATTGCAGCAAGCCGATATTAAGCCAAACGCAGCGCACTTAGCGCTTGCAAGACTTGAGAAAGCTTTAGGTAACAACGTGATGTTGGTTACGCAGAACGTAGACGATTTACATGAACGCGGGGGAAGCGAAACGGTTTATCATATGCACGGTCAGCTTCTATCTGCTCGATGCGCGATAACGCAAGAAACGTTTGAGTGGCGTGACAGCTTCGATCACACTACTAAGTGCCCGTGCTGCAACAGAGTAACGTTGCGACCGGATATCGTGTGGTTTGGTGAAATGCCTATGTTCATGGAAGAGATTTATAATAGGCTTGCACAGGCTGATATATTTATTGCTATCGGTACGTCAGGGAATGTTTATCCCGCTGCAGGCTTTGTGCAAATCGCTAAAGAAAGTGGTGCACACACGATTGAGGCTAATTTGGAGCCTGGTGCAACCAATGCCTTATTCGATGAGTCTCTGACCGGGCCTGCCTCAAGCGTTGTTCCTCAATGGGTGGACAATCTTATTTCAATGTATGCGCTGTAGGAGGCGCAAAACATGCAGTATATGAATGAATTTCTTACCATTGCATTGGTGCATCTTGTGGCTGTAGCCAGCCCAGGACCTGATTTCGCAGTGGTTGTTCGAAACAGCGTAGCCTATGGAAGACGTATTGCTATTTACACTAGCATAGGGATTGGTCTGGCTATACTGCTGCATGTGGCGTACTCACTTGTGGGGCTAAGTGTTGTGATTGCAACAACGCCATGGTTGTTTACTACCTTTAGCTATGCTGCCGCGGCCTATTTACTTTATCTTGCATATGGTGCGCTTAGAAGTGGGCCTGTTAAGCAGGAAAACACTGCAAACATAGAGAAGAAAGCAGCACAAATTTCTGCAAAACGCGCAGTATGGATGGGCTTTCTTACTAACGGGCTTAATCCAAAAGCAACGCTGTTTTTCCTCTCGCTATTCACCGCGATCATCAGTATTGATACCCCATTTACTGTGAAACTTGGCTATGGTCTCTATTTAGCCTTAGCAACGGGATTGTGGTTCTGTTTTCTTTCGTACCTCTTGAGTACCAGCAAAGTAGCTGAACTTATTGGCAAAAAAGGGTATTGGTTAGACCGCGCTATGGGAGTACTGTTGGTCGGTTTAGCAGCGAAGTTAGTGCTAGGTTAACTTTTGTTTACCATACAAACAGGCATTTGTTTTTGTGAATTGGTATAATCGCGCCGATTTTTCAAAAAGATAAGAGAGTTTTGTGAAAGACGTAAACCAAGACCGCCTGAATACTACGTTATCTAAACAGTATCAATTTGACACCAAGGGGCTCTTGCGCCGCGCGGCGGGATTAACAAAAGCGAATTTTTCCTCACTATTGCAAGGAAGTGTCGTTCTCTTTTTGACCTTTGTCGTGCTAGGCGTCGTTGCTCAGCAATATATTACGATTAACGACGACGGTTCTTACGTATTTGAACATCAGTCTATCATTGAAATTGTCGCCATATGTATTGTTGCACCGTTACTGACGGGTTTATATATGATGGGCGTGTTTGTTGCCCGTGGCGCTAAAACATCGGTATTTACCGTATTTCAGTTTTTCCCCCTTCTATTTTTGGTCGCGTTAACGCAACTTGTGAACAGTATTCTTGTGCAATTAGGCATGATGCTATTGATAATACCAGGGGTGTACTTCTATTTAGCGTCTTCTTTTTCACTAATGTTAGTCGCAGACAGAAAGTTAACGCCAATAAGCGCCATCATCCTTTCATGCCGCGTCTTCAACGCGTACTGGGCTCAAATCGCCAGCATATTCGGCGTATTCTTTTTATTGTTTGCAACAGTACCATTAACGTTGGGTTTTTCTCTTATTTGGGTATTACCTTTTTATTTTAGTATGATGGGCTTGCTCTATCAGGAATTGATTGGCGAGCAAGGAGTGAGCACGGAAGCATCAGAAAACGATGTGAAAGAGTCTAGCTTCGATGCATAAACGAGAAACCTTTAAAATTGTTCTTATTACATTAGGTGTATTGGCGGTTATCGTTATCAACGCCATTATATTTACCGAGGACGAACCTGACATTTTAGACATACCGCAAACGGTTGAAGCGAAAAAACCGGTCCCTAATTTCTCTGCTTTCACTGATGTTAGAGAGAAAAAAGAGGCATTTTTTAACTATTTACGCCCTGAGGTAGATAAGCAAAACGCTTATCTTCTAACGTTACGGCATTATGTCCAAAGCCTGTATAGGAAAGTGTTAGCCAACGAATCCTTGTCTGAAGAAGATATGGAACGGCTTGAGTGGCTTGAAGAAGAGTACCGGGTTAAACCTACCCAGCCAATAAAAACGAAAATGTTGGCATTGCTTCAAAAAATTGATGTTTTACCCGCTGAACTGGTGCTTGTTCAGGCCGCGAATGAATCCGCATGGGGAACGAGTCGTTTCGCAAGAAAGGGCTACAATTTCTTCGGTTTGTGGTGTTTTTCAAAAGGCTGTGGTTTTGTTCCAAGCCGTCGAAATGACGGGGCGTCTCATGAGGTGGCTAAATTTGATAGCTTATCACGAGCAACTTACACCTATATGAGAAACCTAAACAGACACGATGCTTATGAAGATTTGAGAGAAATTCGCAGTAGGCTACGTGCCAATCAGATACCCATCTCAGGTATTGCACTAGCCGAAGGGCTAATGAACTATTCCGAGCGAGGAGCCGCTTATGTAGAAGAGCTTCAAACCATGATCCTATTTAACGAGGAGTTTTTATCCGAATGATACGTGCGGCACTAATGTTAGCTTCATCTCTCGTCACCAGCCTTGTCAGTACACAGATTACTGCGGAAACTATAGACGTCGAGTACAGCCGTTTCTACAGCCATGTTAAAAAATTAGACAATGAAGATACTCAGGCTCTCCAATTCGCGTTCGGTTTTGTTCGTGTGGGTGAGGGGCGTTTATGCGGCGTGAACGCAGCGTCTATAGTTACCGATAAGAAAACCATGACGCTTGAAGTGAATAAGGAAGGCCGCTTTACGGTTCCGACGGAGAGAGCGCTTAAGCTTGCCAATGCTCTGGTGCGTATTGATTTGGCCGAACAAGCAAATGTGTGTGATATGTCGGTTCAACTCGAAACCAAGCCTGAATACCTTAAGCCGTTCTACAAGAAAGAAGAGCTGACTTTTTTGTATGAACAGTATGAAGCTTTTTTTAACGAAATGGGCAGCTTTTTATCTTTTATGATGCCTTCAGTTAAAGGCCTTATGATTCAGTTTGAAGATAAAAACTTAGACTTTATTACCCCTCAGGGCTTGCAGATAAACAATGGCATATTGCACATTGAGCAAGACTGGATACGTGACGCGAAAGGTTTAACATTGCCTCACGCGCCACTTCGCATTACGGCCATGGCATCAAGTTAGATGCTATGGCGTTCCTTTTACGTTAACAATTGATACCTGATTTGTTCGGCTATGCGCGCAATGGTTTCTTCCCCCTTTGCGCACAGTTCTTCGGCCCTGTGAAACTCCATTATGCCAACATCAGTGAGTTGCGGTTCAATCAGGATATCGGGGGGATCGCCCGCTAAACGTGAACGAGTAACGCGGGCTTGAAGTATTTCAAGCGAACTGCTCATTACGCTCATGATACCCGGAGGGTTTCGCTTATTTACTTTTTCGGGGACTTCAGTAAATTCTTCCTCAACCTTTTCGATGACGTCAGAAGCAATTCCTTCTTCGTTTTTCACTTCATCAGACGCATTGACATTCAACTCATCGTCGCTGGCGTCTGAATTTTTGTCATTTTTGCTGTCTGGTGAAAACCACTGACGCAGCACATTCTGGCTTTTAGTAAAGAAGTCTTCCGTTTTACGTTGGTTTTCTTCGTGATCCTGTCTTAACTTTTCAAGACGAAGAGGTCGGAAATCAGCATTGAGATTGACGGCAATAACGAAGTCTGCACCTAGTTGACGGCATAAGTTGACGGGCACAGGGTTTACAACTGCACCATCGACTAACCAACGGTCGCCGTGCGCAACGGGTGCGAAGAGCGCAGGTATTGCACATGAAGCTTGGATGGTATCGCCAATTGGTCCTGAGTTAAACACGACTTCGCGGCCGGTATAAAGATCGGTAGCTACTGAAGCGAAGGGTTTTTGCATAGCTTCGTAGGAAGACTCACAAAATTCACTCGCTAACTTATCAAATACCTTTTGGCCGCTAGCAATACCTCCGCGACGTAAACCCACTCCCATCAGAGCGAGTACCTGCCAATCGCTAAGAGAACAGGCCCATTCTTTGAGCCCTTCAAGTCTGCCACTTGCGTAGGCCGCGCCAACATATGCACCTATTGAACATCCCGCCACCACGTCAATTTTGACGCCTAACTTTTCTAACGCTTGAATAATGCCGATGTGTGTCCAGCCCCGGGCAGCGCCGGCACCTAACGCAAGTCCAATTTTCATCTATTTGGGTTCCATAATATTTATCACTTCAATAGTTTGCTCATCATCAGTAAAAAGCGAACTATCTTCTGTAGAAAAACTAGGTTGATCAAAGCCGATGTCACCATCTTCGACGGGGCCATCTTGGGTTGTAATAGATTTAAAATCGTGAAGATTTTTGTCAATAAGGTGAGAAGGTGCAACGTTTTGAAGTGCTCTAAACATCGACTCTATACGACCAGGAAACCTTCGATTCCAGTCCTGAAGCATCGCTTTAATGTTTTGGCGCTGCAAGTTTTCCTGAGAACCGCATAAGTTACAGGGAATAATGGGAAACTCTGCCGCTTGAGAATATTTTTCGATATCTTTTTCAGTACAGTAAGCTAAGGGGCGAATTACGATGTGCTCGCCGTTGTCACTCACTAATTTAGGCGGCATAGATTTAAGTTTGCCACCGTGGAACATATTAAGGAAAAAAGTTTCCAGCATGTCGTCACGGTGGTGACCTAAAGCAATTTTAGTCGCGCCGAGTTCTTTTGCTGTTCTGTACAAAATACCGCGACGTAATCGTGAGCACAAAGAGCATGTTGTCTTACCCTCAGGGATCTTATCTTTTACGATTGAGTAGGTATCTTCTTCAACAATCTTGTACTCTACGCCCACCTCGTCAAGATAAGCGGGCAGAATGTGCTCAGGAAAACCAGGCTGTTTTTGGTCGAGATTAACTGCAACGATGTCAAAATGAATAGGCGCAATCTTCTTTAAAAACAACAAAATATCCAGCATGGTGTAGCTGTCTTTACCGCCGGATAGACACACCATGACTTTATCGTTATTCTCAATCATTCCGAAGTCAGCAATGGCTTTACCCACGTTGCGTCGAAGACGTTTCTGAAGTTTATTGAAGTTGTATTTTTGCTTACTTTGCGCAGCGCTCAATGCCGATACATCTGCACTGCTTGTGCCTAAACTCATAATTCACTAGCTTGGTTTGTGATAAAGCCGACATTATACAATAAAGCGCCTTTTTTAGACCATGCCTGTATCGTGAATTTTACTCAGCGTTTATCTGACTTTTTGAAGCGTAAGTTTTCCGTCAAAAATGGCGTTTGTTATCGAATAATCATCGAAAAGAAAGCATGGAGCCTTTACAGCAGAAAAAGCCCAGCAATATTGCAACAAGCAAGGTTGTAAAACACTATCGATTAACTCATAGCAGGTGTCGACACTACACTTTTAGCGGTGAATCAAAACCATCGGGCTTAATTGCCAAAACATCACAATTAAGTTCATCAATGACATGTTCGGCCGTATTCCCGATAAGCGCAGCTGAAATGCCCACACGTCCAACGGTGCCAATAATGACGAGTTCGGCGTCTATTTTCTTCGCTATTTGTGGAATCACTTTTTCAGGTAGCCCTTCTTTTACAAAACACCTTTCTTCAGAGATACCGTATTTAAGCGCATGCTGACGCATCTCGCTTTGATGGTGATTTTTAACAGCGTCATGATAGGTATCAGGGTCGAATTCTGGCACTTCTATCGCGATATTGAGAGGGGTAGATGGATAACTGTTCACCAAGTTTACATTGCCCTGTAATAAGGCAGCATAGTCATTGGCGATAATAGTAAGCTTGTCATTTAGCGCGGCATGCTCTTTATCTTCGCTACCTACATTAACCGCCGCAATAATTTCACCACCCTCGGGCCAGTCATGTTCTTTAACCAGCAATACTGGGCGAGGGCACTTGCGCATTAAATGCCAATCAGTGGGAGTAAATATAACAGAAGCCAAATCATCGTGTTTTTTGGTTGCTTTTACCACGAGATCAATTTGGTTCTTAAGGGTGTAGTAAATGATGGATTCGAAAGCGCGATTATTCCACTCAACAACGATATCGGTATGAGTGAAGCCTTGCTTCTTTAACTGTTCAGCAAGCCACTTTCCTTGCTCTTTCGTTACAGCATCGCGCATCGCTTCCCGTTCATCAGGACTCAACATGGTTGTCATATCATAAGACAAATCGTATACCACCATCATGGCAGTTACCGTTGCACCCGTTTTTGATGCGAGTTCATAAGCACGACTTAATGCGGGTTGATTATCGCGTTCGGCATCTACCACGGCAAGAATTCGTTTATACTCAATCATAACGTCCCCTATAAAGCACATAGCTTGATGTGAAGATGAACAAAGCTATTTTTTTACTTATCTTCGTTAACTATAAACGACATTTAGAAAAACGTTAGTTGTTTTAGGTCAAGATTCTTCAAATTACGCCCTGACAAAGAGAGATATTTGATTAAGTAATTATTTATTCGGATGGGTATAACCCGTCATGTGAAATGAAGAAACAAAAAAACGCGCATGATGCGCGTTCTTCAGATTTAATAAATGATACAACCTGGGTTAACCGTTACATACAACGCTTGGTCCATTGAGTGCCGCCAGTTTACCGTCTAAAAATTCAAAATCTAAAATAGTGATCAATTTGCCATCTACTTTAATGATATTTTCTTTTTGGAAGCGGCTTAGCAGACGACTTATGGTTTCAATGGTTAAACCCAAATAATTGCCAATTTCGTTACGTGTCATCGTCAAATGAAACTCTCGGTGAGAAAAACCCCGTTCCTCGAATCGTTGAGATAAATGAGAGATAAAGTACAGTAAGCGCTCTTCTGCGGTGCGCTTATTTAACAACATGATCATATCGTGATCTTGTTTAATTTCTGCACTCATAAAGCTCATTATTTGATGGCGTAGTTTCGGAAACTGAACCGACATTTCATCAAGGGTTTCATACGGGAGCTCACATACCATTGCAGTTTCTAAGGCAGAGGTATAACTTTGATGTTTGTTTTCGCGCAAGGCATCGAAACCAATTATGTCTCCGGGGAAGTGGAAGCCGGTAATTTGCTCTTCACCTTCGGAATTAGTTACAAAAGACTTAAATGAACCGGTCCTCACTGCGAACAGTGATCGGAATGTATCGCCAGTTTGAATGAGCGTATCGCCTTTATGAAGGGGCTTTTTACGTTCAATAATATCGTCAAGAGACTCAATTTCTGTCTTGTTTAGCGCCACGGGTAAACAGAGGTGACTGAAACTACAGTTTTGACAGTGAATAGAAAATTGGCTTCCTTTGCTCATATTGCATGCTCTGTTACAGAATACACGTCAATGATACACTCATTTTCAAACGATTGCGCCATGAATAAGATAAACGGCATATATGGTCATTATTGCTGCAATCATTTGTCGAAAATAATTGTGCTGAAAACTACGCACAATATACTGACTTCCTGCGCTTGCGGCGAGCATGGTGGGTAATGTGCCTAAACCAAAGAAAAACATAATGGCGGCGCCTTCAAGTGCAGTTCCTGCCGCTAACGACCATGTTAGTGTTGAATATACTAAGCCGCAAGGCAGCCAACCCCAAATGAATCCGTAGGGAATCGCGCTAAAAGGGGTCTTAAATGGCAAAAAACGTTTTGACAAGGGCTGTAGTTTGGAAAACAAGCCTTTGCCCACATTTTCTAATACCGTTAGGCCTGTCCACCATTTACCCAAATAACAAGCGAGCAGAAGCAACATGATTCCGCTAAGTAAAGAAAGGGCATAGCTGGCTAGAGGAATGTAGTCAGCTGCAATTTTTCCAAGTGCTCCAGTTAAGGCGCCCGCCAGGGTATAGCTTGCTATGCGTCCCATGTTGTAGGCAAGCGTGTAGGGTATTGCTGAAGCACCTTTTGGGGATACCATTCTTAACGCTGCAACGATGCCGCCGCACATGCCCACACAATGAACACCGCCCGCTAGGCCGATAAGAAAAGCAGAGAAGTAATTAATCCCTTCCATGTCGCGCTTAGCTTTTATCTACTTTATTGTCTTGAAGTTGCTTACGCTGTTCAGCTAGCTTTTTCTCTTCTGGAGGAAGGTCGTCGTCAAAAAGAATGCTGTAGCCCTGACGGTCTAAGTCCTCAAATTGATTGGTTTTAACCGCCCAGAAAAAGATCACGATAGCAACAGCAACGATGATGATGGCAATTGGAATTAATACGTAAATAATGCTCATGCTATTTGCTCAAAAGTCGCGTTGAGTTTGTGACGACAATAATACTGCTTAACGACATACCCACAACAGCCATCCACGGTGAGAGTAGCCCAGAAACGGCGAAAGGCAAAATAAGCACGTTGTAACCAACAGACCAGCCAATATTTTGTCTTATTTTCTTCTTTACTTGATGTGCAGTTCGAATAAGTTGGGGTACTGAAAGGAGTTGGTCGCCCAGCAATATCACGTCTGCAGCCGTTTTTGCAACGTCCGTTGCGTTACCAACCGCAATGGACACATCGGCACTCGCTAGGACAGGGGCATCGTTAATACCATCACCCATCATCATCACTTTTGCACCTGACTGCTGCATAGCGAGAACGGCATCGTACTTTTGCTCGGGCGTTAGTCCACCCTTGGCAGTTGATATTGGTAAGTGCGCTGTAAGCGCATCAACATTTTGTTGGGTATCGCCGCTTAAGACTGCAAGGGTATGGCTTGCTGCTAAAATATCTAAGGTTTCTTGGGTATCTTCTCTTAAGGTGTCCTTCACTTCAAACGCCGCCATGATTCTCCCTTTAAGGGTAAGAAAAACGTTAGCTGAAGGATATTTCTTTATGAACTTGTGCTCTGACTCGTGAACGCAAAATGCAGCAGAGCCCATTGAAAATAGGGTGTCATTGATTTCACCACTGATGCCACCACCTGGCGTTACGGAAAAATTTACCACTTTGTGAACAGTGTTCCTGCCAACGGCTTTGTCACCGCTAAACGCCTTGGAGATAGGGTGCTCAGAACGTGACTCCAACGCGTGCGCAATAGATAAGGCACTGTCGCTATCTACGCCATCAGCATACCACGCATTTGATATAGTAAACTTACCTCGTGTAAGCGTACCGGTTTTGTCTAGTGCAATGGTATCAATGTAAGTGATTTGCTCTAATGCATCGGCGCGCTTAAGTAAAATGCCTTGCCTATTTAATTTGGCCATGGCACAGGTAAGGGCTGATGGAGTGGCTAATCCTAAAGCACAAGGACAGGTTGCTACCAATACCGAAATGGTGATCCAAAACCCGTTGTCGCTACCGTTATATGTCCAAAAGCCGTAGGTTAATGCTGAAATCAGCAATACCGCGGCAACGAAATAACGAGAGAAGTTATCTGCGGTCTGCGCTGCCTTAGGCTTACTGGCCATCGCGCTTGCTTGAAGCCTTACAATTTGATTTACCAACGCATTTTTGAGTGTTTGTGTCACTTTAATGGTCAGACTGCCGTCTTGACATACTGTACCACCGTATACGGTGCTATTGTTTGACTTGCGCACTGGGTTAAATTCACCGGTAAGCATAGATTCGTCGACCGCTGCGCTACCTTCGATAACGAGTCCATCAATAGGGATCGTTTCACCAGGCTTAACCAGCACCACGTCGTCAATTTTTAGCTGCTTTGCTAGGCACTCGGTTAGGCTACCATCTGGCATTAACTTAGTGGCGGAAACCGGGACATACTGCATCATGTTGGCAGAAATTTGGGCCGCGCGATGACGGCTGCGATGTTCTAAGAACCGGCTGAGTAACAGCAGAAAAATGAACATACAAATAGATTCAAAGTACACGTCGCCCTGTTCTAATACCGTCGAACGTATTCCGGCTATGTAGGTACCAAATATGGCGAGGGTAACAGGTACATCCATATTTACTGTTCTTGCACTTAGCGCTTTGGCGGCGCCCACATAAAAAGTACTGCCTGAATACAGTACTACAGGTGTAGTTAGCGTAAGGGCAACCCAGTAAAAATATTGGCGGGTCTCTAACTCAATGGCGCCAAACCAGTCAAAATACAGCCCCGTCATCAGCATCATTACCTGCATGGTCATAATGCCCGCAAGCCCCAACTTTTTCAGGAAGGTCTTTTGTTCACGTTTATAACTGGCTTCGTGTTCATCGGGGTGAAATGGCGACCCAACATAACCAATACGTTTCAGTGTAGAAAGAATCTGACTCAGCTTGATTTGGAACGGTGACCAAGTGACTAAAGCGCGGCGCTCTTGAACGTTTACGGCGACTTGCTTTATCCCTTCTACTCTTGACAGCTGCTTTTCGATAAGCCATCCACACGCAGCGCACGTGATACCTTCAAGGGTTAATTGAATCTGTTTATCTTGTCCCTCATCAAACACGAATTCTTCTTGAAGAGCAGGGTCGTCATACACTTTAAGCTTATCGAGTGCCTCTAGAATGCCATCGTCAGATTTTTGCGCCGGTTCAGTTCTAAACTGGTAATAGTCTTCAAGACCATTGGTTACGATGGCTTCGGCAACGGCTAAACATCCAGGACAGCACATGTCGCGTTGCTGCCCTAATATTACGGTATTAAATTTTCCATCGTCGGAACCCGCAATTGGGAGACCACAGTGGTAACAGTCGTGCTTGGCCATTATGGATTGAATTTCATTTTGCCAGAGTGGGGCAGATAGACAGTATTCTGAATTTTCCAGCTATCATCAATAGGTGTTAGCGATACGCGCCATTTACCATCAAGGTTTTCTTCGACATAACCGCGATAAATACCCTTAGCATCGCGGCTTAATAAAATGCTGACATCGCGCTCTTCAAGCGTTACGTGGTAGAAACTTAGTTTTACTGCGTTACCTTCTTGGGGAATACCTGAGTGAAACTCTAGCGCTATGCTGCCATCTTCGATGGTTAAATCGGTGGTGATATTCATGCGCCGGGCTATAGCTTCTTTGTCTAAACGCGCATTGATTGCTTTCCCTTCTTTATAGTAGTCGTCCACTACGAGGCTATCTTCCGTAGAAATAGCAAGGTTTAATAATACGCCGCCCATGATGAGCGTGATAATAGGAACGGCAATCAAAAACCAAGGCCAGAACTCTTTATACCAGGGTCTATTCATTAGAATTTTTACTCGTGGTTACTTCGCTAACAACATTTAGATAGATACTGCCTTAAGACACATTCTGCATGGATAATATCTATAAATAGAGAGTCAATTAAATCAGAAAAAATTGCGCAAATTTTTGCTCGCTACTGCGCCCTCTATATGGCTGTATTTTCTCATAAAAAAAGCCCCGTAGTAACGAGGCTTTTTAAGTAATTTAATGATTTACATCATTAATCATTTGAAAGGCTGTAAACATACGCTGCAACAACGTGGATTTTGTCATCACCCAAGGTTTTCTTGAATGAAGGCATCACACCGTTACGACCGTAAGTAAGCGTTTCTGTCACTGCTCTGTGGCTGCCGCCGTAAAGCCAGATATTGTCGGTAAGGTTAGGTGCACCAAGCATTTGGTTACCTTTACCGTCCATACCGTGACATGCCGCACAAGCCGCGAAACGTGCTTTACCCGCTTCTGCAAGCTGTGGGTCTACATCGCGACCGCTTAAACTAAGTACGTAGTTAACCACTTCTTCGATACCGTCTTCACCCATAGCATCAAGCCATGCAGGCATCGCTGCCTTGCGACCAAGCGTAAGAGTTTCAACGATTTTCGCACCTGAACCACCGTACAACCAGTCGTTGTCCGTTAGGTTAGGGAAGCCGCCATTTTGACCACGTGCATCAGAACCGTGACACTGAGAGCAATTTTGTAGGAACAAACGCTGACCTACTTTGTTTGCTTCTGGGTCTTTAGCCAGTTCTTCAACAGGAACTTGTGCATACGCTTCGAAGATCGGGTCGAACTTCTCAGCAGCAAAATCGAGTTCACGGTCATACTCTACTAGGTAGCCTTGCTCTTTTGCATCAATACGCGCCTGAGCTGACTCTTCTAGTGATTGAATATTTTGGTTAGAGCTCTTCCAACCCCAAATACCCTCATACGCACCTAGGCCAGGATAAAGCGCTAGGTATATAAAGCCCCAAACGATGGTCATATAGAACATAATTGTCCACCAGCGAGGAAGTTGATTGTTCAACTCCTCAATACCATCAAATTCGTGACCCATTGACTCACCTTCAGCTACGCCAGTCTTGTTAGACAAGCACCAGCGAAGAAGGAAGTAGCAACCAATGATTAACCCTAGGGTTATCACTGAAATCCAAATTGTCCAAAACATACTCATGAGTTCGAGACTCCTGCTAATCTTCTTTTGATTTTTCTTTTTCTTCGTCTGCAAACACTAGGTTTGCAGCTTCATCGAATTTTTTCTTGTTGCGGCTGCTAAACGCCCACCACACAACACCGATGAAGCTTACAAAGACGATGACAGTAAAAATGCTGCCTACAATTCCCTGGTCCATATTATTTCAAATGTGTGCCAAGAGATTGTAGATAAGCAATAAGGGCTTGCATTTCCGTTTTACCCTGTACTGCCGCTTTCGCACCCGCGATATCTTCGTCGGTATACGGAACGTCGAAGCCACGGAATACTTCCATTTTTTCAGCTGTTAACTCGCCATTAAGCGTGTTTTCCGCAAGCCAAGGGAAACCTGGCATGTTCGACTCTGGTACTACGTTACGAGGATTAAGCAGGTGAACTCGGTGCCATTCGTCGCTGTAACGACCACCCACACGTGCTAGGTCAGGACCAGTACGCTTAGAACCCCAAAGGAAAGGGTGCTCCCATACTGATTCGCCAGCAACGCTGTAGTGACCATAACGCTCTGTTTCAGCGCGGAATGGACGGATCATCTGGCTGTGACAACCTACACAACCTTCACGGATGTAAATATCACGGCCTTCAAGCTCAAGCGCGGTATATGGACGTAAGCCTGTTACCGGTTCCATTACTTGCTGTTGAAACATCAACGGCGTAATTTGAACCATGGCACCGAAACTGATAGCGATAAGAATTAGTACCGTTAACAGACCAACGTTCTTTTCAATTAACTCATGTGCGTTTTTCATTATTCGTCTCCTTTACTACGCCGGCTGAGTCGCTGGATCTGCAGCGATACTGCCTTTAGGTGCACGAACGGTTTTCCATGTGTTGTATGCCATTACAAGCATACCTGCTACCACGAAACAACCACCAATGAAACGAACCACATAGAAAGGCTTAGACGCTTCTAATGACTCAACAAAGCTGTAGGTTAACGTACCGTCAGCATTTACTGCACGCCACATTAGACCCTGTAGTACACCAGACATCCACATTGCTACGATGTATAGAACCACACCGATAGTTGCGAACCAGAAGTGTACGTTAACTAGCTTGGTGCTATACATAGCGCGCTGACCGAATAGCACTGGAATTAAGTGGTAAATTGAACCAATTGAAACCATTGCAACCCAACCTAGAGCACCAGAGTGTACGTGACCAATTGTCCAGTCAGTGTAGTGAGATAGTGCATTAACGGTCTTGATTGCCATCATTGGGCCTTCGAAGGTAGACATACCGTAGAAAGACAATGAAACAATAAGGAAACGCAATACTGGATCGGTGCGAAGTTTATGCCACGCGCCAGATAGCGTCATAATACCGTTAATCATACCACCCCAAGATGGAACGAATAGGATAATAGACATCACCATACCTAGCGACTGAGTCCAGTCTGGTAGGGCAGTGTAGTGAAGGTGGTGCGGACCCGCCCAGATATACAGAGAGATAAGTGCCCAGAAGTGAACAATTGAAAGTCTGTATGAATAAACCGGGCGACCAGCTTGCTTAGGTACGAAGTAGTACATCATACCAAGGAAGCCCGCAGTAAGGAAAAAACCTACCGCGTTGTGGCCGTACCACCACTGCATCATTGCGTCTACTGCGCCTGCATACAGTGAATACGATTTAGTGAAAGACACCGGAATAGCCATGCTGTTACCAATATGAAGAATAGCAACAGTTAACATGAACGCGCCCAAGAACCAGTTTGCAACATAAATGTGCGACACTTTACGGATAACAAGGGTTCCGAAGAAGTTAATGATATAAGCGACCCAAACCAGTGCCAAAAGAATATCAATTGGCCATTCTAGTTCAGCGTATTCCTTTGAGCTGGTTAAACCCATAGGCAGGGTGATCACAGCTAAAACGATAACGGCCTGCCAACCCCAAAAGGTAAATGCGGCAAGCTTGTCACTGAACAGTCTTACCTGGCAGGTACGCTGAACGATGTAGTACGACGTTGCAAATAGCGCACAGCCGCCGAAGGCAAATATAACGGCGTTAGTGTGCAACGGGCGCAAACGTGAGAATGTTAGCCACGGTGTATCGAAGTTAAGCATAGGTGCAAATAGTTGCGCGGCAATAAATACCCCTAGGCCCATACCTACAATACCCCAGACTATGGTCATGATGGTAAATTGCCTAACTACTTTATAATTGTAGTCAGGTTGTGCTTGGCTTATTTCACTCATTTTAATGAATCTTCCACTTCAAATGAACTATGGTCTCCAACTGCCGGAATAGTACGGTCGAGACGTGTATCAGCAAGGAATAACGCTTCACACCGAGCTCGGAAAGAGTAATAATTATTGTCTCCAAGCCAGTTGGTACGCGGATGATAAGGTTTTTAATTACAAAAAGATACCATAAACTACCTAAGCTTGATCTCCGTCAATGAAGAAATACACAAAATTTAAGAAATGCTAAAAAACCATAACAATAAACGATCAAAATTTTTACATTCCCAGCTTCCGCTAGTGGCTATTATCGTTGTAGCCGCATGCGTATACCTTGCCCATGAATTTCAGTCATCAGCGTTAAGAGACGCGAACGTAATAAATGGAATAGGAAAAAGCTGCAACTTTGTCAATGAAGCTTGCGAATTCTTAATTGATGAGAGGTTATCGATTGCCACGTTTTCATCCACACCACTGCCAGAAGAGTCAGTAACGTTGAAGATTTTAATTCCTGAAGACCATGAGATTGAAAGTGCATGGATCGAGGGTGTTAATATGTACATGGGTAAGATACCTGTACTCTTAGAAAATAACGGTAATGGAGAATGGTCAGGCTGGTTTATGTTAGGAAGCTGCAGTGAACCTTTAATGAAATGGCAATTACGGTTAAATATTAAAGATAAAGAAAGTCCTAACTACTTGTATTTTGTCACCCAAAATTAATGAACGCCAAACATTGCCGAAGTCACTTTAAGTATATTTGATTGATTATGCGGGTAAGACAGATAAGCATTGATGCATGATTTCCTTAGCTGCTAATTAGCGTCATTAATGAAGCGTGTCGCGCCTTCTCAGACGCATACAAAAAGGGCTGCCAATATGGCAGCCCTTTTTACCGGCTAATAGTACGCCTAAACCGTTTACATTTGTGATTGTAGATAATTTGGTAAACCGATGCGCTTGATAAGACCAAGTTGCTGCTCTAACCAGTGAGCATGGTCCATTTCTGTATCATCGAGCAACACGATAAGCATGTCACGGGTTACGTAATCTTTTTCTGTCTCGCAAAGTGCGATCACTTCACGAAGCTTTGCGTCAACTTCATATTCAACACGCAAATCACTCTCAAGCATCTCAGGCACGTCTTTACCTACTTTAAAGCCTGTGCGCTTAGTCATATCGGGCGTACCTTCCAAAAACAACATGCGCTCAATTAACTTGGTAGCGTGACCACGTTCATCGTCAAACTCATGATCAATACGTTCGTAAAGCTTATTCAACCCCCAATCAAGGTACATTTGAGAGTGAATGAAATACTGGTCCATGGCGGCTAACTCATAAGAGAGGAGTTCATTTAGGCCATTGATGATTGCTTGGTTACCTTTCATTAGTCATCTCCCATTACTTGCGCTTGCAGATAGTTTTCAATACCCATCGCATCAATCTGGTATTCTTGCGTTTCAATCCAATCTAGATGTTCTTCTTCATATTCAAGAAGGTCTTCTAGTAAGTCGCGAGATACGTAATCTTGTTTTTCTTCGCACAGTGCAATGGCGTCGCGAAGCAGAGGAAGCTGTTCCTTTTGAAAACGCGCATCACACGATAACATCTCAACCGTATCTTCACCGATGTAAAGCTTGCCTAGCGCCTGAAGATTAGGAAGACCTTCAAGGAAAAGAATACGCTCAATCAGGTCGTCAGCCTGTTTCATATCCTTTATCGACTTCTTGTAATTTTTTTCGTTTAGTTCAGAAAAACCCCAGTTTTTGAACATACGAGCGTGCAGAAAGTATTGATTTATCGAAGTAAGTTCGCATGTCAGTACTTCGTTCAATTTTGCAACGACTTGTTTATCACCTTTCATTGTGAAAACCCTTTTAACGTATTTGTGTGGAGTTTAGCCTAAATGAATAGGGAAGTCAAAAATTCCTTTTAAAACAGGCATTTATAAACGATAATGTTTCTCAATTCATTCATTGTTCGCATTTAGAAGCGCATTACCGTTGTGTTTGAGCATAAGCTAAACTTTCTTCAGCAAAACCAAGTCCGGCTTCGGTAAAGAAGTTAAACACTTTGTCGACACCGTTTTCTAAAAGGTGAGAAACCTCATCTTCATAGCGCGCGATGGCAGCAACCTTTCCGACATAGCCCGCATTTTTAAGCTGGCGAGTAATATTGATGGAGTCTTGGATAGAGGGTAGTGCAAGTAAAACGAGCTGAACGTGTTTTAAATCTAGATTATCCCATAAGTCCACGTCTTCACCGTCACCACAAATGACATTGAATCCTTCGCCAGACATCTCTTTAACTTTTAGTCTGTCCGCGTCCATACCCCATACGTTCACATCACTTAATTTCGATAACGCATTGAAGGCGCCTCGTCCAACTCGTCCCATCCCTAGAACTAGAAATTCCGCGTTGTTTAACGTGGGATATACGTCTTCTTTTAACCGCTCTTTCTTTTCAAAACGCTTTATACTCTGTTTATAGCGGTGGTATTGAGAGTGAGAATTGCGATAGAGCACACTCGTTACAACAAACGAGATAGATACAGCAAGTGCAATCACTACCAACCATGTATTGGCTATCAGTCCTAATGAAACGGCAAGGGCACCCACAATAAGTCCAAACTCACTGTAATTTGACAGCACCAAACTGCTTAAGTATGCCGTTCTCCCCCGTAAGCGGAGCGAAGTAAACAGGCCGAAAAAAAGTGCGGCTTTGAGCGGGATAAATAAACAGAAAATAAAAGCAAGCGCTATCATGCTCAAATCAGGAAGTGCGGTGAGGCCAATCGTCAAGAAAAAGCCTATTAACAATAGGTCTTTGAAGCTTAATAGCGACTTTGCAAGCTCAGACGCTTTTTCGTGTTGGGCTAGCATGATGCCGAAGATAAGGGCGCCTAAGTCACCTTTGATATTAACCAGTTCGAATAGGTGATATCCACCCAATGCTAAAATAAATCCGGTGAGTGGAAGCAACTCTCCGTGACCGGATTTATTGAGCATTTTCTTAATGATGGGCATGGCTGGAAATAATGCTAATAGTGCTAATGCCCATATAGACGGCAATTTGCCCGTGGCGACGACCAAAAAAATTACCGCGAAGACATCTTGCATAACCAGAATACCAATGGCTAGCCGGCCGTGACGAGTTTTGCTTTCACCGCTTTCTTCTAAAACTTTAACAACACACACCGTACTACTGAAACTAAGTGCAAAAGCAATAAGCGCTGCACTTTGCCATGTTAGACCATCGACAAAACTTGCCGCAAGAGCACTTAAAAGATAGACACAACAGGTAATTAAGCCTACCCATAAAAGTGTGTGTGTAACGCTTCCGGCCCACACTTCCCGGCGACTTAAATCCCTAATATTCAGCTTTAAACCAATAGTAAAAAGCATAATAGTAATGCCCAAATTGGCGATTTGGACCAAGTCTTCGGTTAATGAATAGCCCGCAAAATTGAGTAAAAAGCCTGCGACAAGGTAGCCGACCAGAGGAGGAATGCCGATGAGTTTAACCGTTAAGCCGCAGACGAATGCGAAAAGAAGAAATGCATACTCCATGAATTACCTTTCAATATGGTGAACGTAAAATTTGTTATTCTCTAATAAGGGTACAGTATATAACGCACCGAGTGACGCCTTGCGATGTTGATAAACTCGCTGAAAAGCAAAAGGCTGCCTCATTAAAACGCTAGCGTTAGACTAGCACGTAATGATCTGTTTTCGCAGCTAAAAAAAGGTAGAAAATAAACTGCGACACGTTATGCGTAACCTTTTATCGGCCTTTTTAGCAAAAGGGATTATCTCTTCATTTCAACGATTTAACTCAAAAATGAATCTCCTCCACTCATTAGACTGTACTGATAAGTATCAGAAACATATTATGTGTTGAGGCACGCCGAATTGAAGAGGGGATTTGAATGCGATTAACAATATTAACAGTACTCGGGCTACTTGTGGTCTTTAACATACTAGTGGGAGTACTGTGGGCGCCGGTTTGGTGGTTCCTGTTACTTTCAATAACCCTTTTAATATTTGGGTTATATGATGCTTTTCAAAATAAGCATGCAATACTTAAAAACTTTCCGCTCATCGGACGCGTTCGATGGACTATCGAAGGCTTGAGGCCCTATATACAACAATACATTATTGAAACCGACACTGGCGGCGCTCCCATATCCAGAATGTTTCGTTCAATCGTTTATCAGCGAGCTAAGAACAGTCGAGAAACGGTACCTTTTGGTACGCAACTGGACACCTATAAAGATGGGTATGAATGGATAGGTCACTCGCTGTCTGCGCGCGAGGTGGAGGATATGGACGAAGATCCTAGAATAACAGTAGGCGGTCCACACTGTAAGAAACCTTACCGCGCCAGTGTATTAAATATCAGTGCGATGAGTTTCGGTAGCCTATCAAAAAACGCCATACTTGCCTTGAACAAGGGAGCAGCTAAAGGCGGTTTTTATCACAATACAGGTGAGGGCGGATTAACGCCCTATCACCTTGAGAACGGCGGCGATATTGTTTGGCAAATTGGAACGGGCTATTTTGGATGCAGAAATAAAGAAGCCGGTTTTGACCCTGACTTATTTAAAGAAAAAGCCAACCTTGAAAGTGTCAAAATGATTGAAATAAAACTTAGTCAAGGTGCAAAACCTGGGCACGGCGGGATACTTCCAGCCTATAAAAACACGCCTGAGATTGCCAAGATAAGAGGCGTTGAGCCAGGTACACAGGTCGACTCACCACCAAGACACAACGCTTTTTCAACGCCGCTAGAAATGGTCGATTTTATAACACAATTGAGAGAACTCAGTGGCTTTAAGCCAGTTGGAATCAAGCTCGCTCTAGGAAGAAAAAGTGAATTTATTGCCATGTGTAAAGCCATGGTAGAAAAGGGAGTTACGCCAGATTTCATTACCGTCGATGGTGGAGAAGGAGGAACGGGGGCGGCTCCGCTAGAGTATACAAATTCGATTGGATTTCCCCTTCGCGAAGCGCTGGCGTTTGTTGATGACTGCTTAACCGGATTTGGGCTCAGAGACAAAATAAAGATTATTGCATCGGGAAAAATCATTACTGCTTTCCAGTTAGCGAAAAACCTCAGCCTGGGGGCTGACATATGCAATAGCGCTAGAGGCATGATGCTGGCACTTGGTTGTGTACAGTCACTGTCGTGCAACACGAATAAATGTCCGACGGGTGTTGCGACGCAAGACCCAAGGCTTGCAAAAGGTTTAAATGTAGAAGACAAGTACGAGAGGGTTTATCGGTTTCACAACAAAACAGTACTTGCATTGATGGACATACTTTCTTCAACAGGACACATAAGTACGACCGAGCTCAATAGGACTCACATCTTTAGGCGGGTCAACCAATGTCACGTGGCGCGCTATGACGAAATTTTTCCCCTCGTAAAGACAGGCAGCTTTCTGACTGATGAGGTGCCAGACCGCTTTAAACTGCATTTTGAAGAAGCGAATGCCAAAAGCTTTATGCCATGTAGTTTATTGTCTGAAATAGAGAAAGAAACAAAAGCCGTTTCTTAACGAAGCGTATCTTTACGCTTTACCCTGTGATGTGAGGCCCCATGTGCTGAAATGGGGCCTCAGATGAGCAAACTATTCAACGGGTTTTTCGGGAATTCGAAGTTGATAAAGTCGGTAGTCACTCGTTCTGTAAGGAGTGACCTTGTATTTAGGTTGTAAGTAAGCAACTAAATCAATTAATTCAGTCACAGTAAGTTCATCATTCACAACCCGCATCAAAGACACGCCGTCTTCACTGGTAAAGCTTGCTGGCTGGCGAGGAGTGAGTTTGTGTGAGGGGTTAATTATACTGGTAACCAGTTCTCCATACGTTTTAATTCGACCACTACTTCCTCCTAGTGGTATTGGTTTTGCCAATAAATATCGTGCGTTTTCCGGTTCTTTTTCTCCCGCTATTCTATGGCAATCTTGACACCGATACTTTACGAACAAGTTGTAGCCTTGTTCCATATTACCCTCAGGCAGACTGAACCCTCTTGGTGAATCGGCACCTTGATCACACGCAAAGAGTAAAAATACGCTCATTAGTATTACTGCAGTTTTCATTATCAACTCTCCTGTTAACATCTAAATGTAACCGTAGTGAATGTACAGTTCGATAATACCAGTATGACGCATCTTATCGTTCAAACATTGACCTAGCGCAATGTATAACACAATTTTTCATACTATTATCACACCTTGATTATAGAGCGGGAATAACTAAAGAGCGGTGTTTTCCTACTCAAAATAAGGGAGAAACTCCATGCAAAACTACGACACTATTTTAGTACCGATTGATGTTTACTCTGATTATGAGCTAGTTGTTGAAAAAGCTATTGCTGTCGCTGGAAACAGCCATAAAATTCATCTTCTTTACGTAGCCTATCCTCAAACAAATATGGAACCCTATGGATTGTTTTTAGAAAGAGACTTTTCAGAGGAAGTCAGGGATCAAGCGCTAAGGCAGTTGAAAGACATAGCGTCAAAACACGATATACCTTACAGCCATGTAAATGTTGAAATAGGATCGCCAGCCGATGAGATTCACCACATGGCTGAAAAAATAAATGCTGATCTTATCGTGGTAGGAACCCATGGCCAGAGCGGACTTCGTTTGCTATTGGGTTCTACAGCTAACGCGGTTTTACATGGCGTCAAAACTGACGTATTAGCGGTAAAAGTATAAGATTTCATTAAAAATTGGGTGTTTTTCAATGCAGTTGATGACGGAGTTTATCAATACAGACATTGAAAAACGCTTTAGCCCAAGAGTCTACGGATATAACTCCATAAATCACCCGAGCACCGGATAACACGTGCCGGAAATGGCCGTCTGGTGGAGGCTATTTGTTAGTCTGTTAATTTGCTTAACGATTTGGTTTGAGCTAACTCGTTAAACAGCTCAGTAAACATTGAGCCTCCTCAGACGTTCTCTTAAAACTAGGGCGTGTTGATCTTTGCTGTGCACTTTTGCAGCAGTTTGTGCGCCATTTAGGCAAGGCGACTGTTTGCAGGTCTAGTGGGCCTAAATCAAAAACAGTCAACGCAGTATAAATGGCGCACAAG
>Ga0181596_10000104_pt1 | contig 80278 bp, 74 predicted proteins | sample 041ome_6_FD_148655 | JGI IMG/M metagenome (GOLD analysis project Ga0181596, IMG submission 148655) | Coastal salt marsh microbial communities from the Groves Creek Marsh, Skidaway Island, Georgia - 041402US metaG (spades assembly) | ecosystem: Environmental > Aquatic > Marine > Intertidal zone... | reverse complement strand
AACGACCTCAATGTGTTCGAGTATATGATGATTTGCCTTGATGAACTCAGTCGGCCCAACGCCGATATCGAGCAACTACTACCATGGCAATTTGCGAAGCGTTAGGTGGGATTGCCAGACGTTTACGTTCGAGCTATATCATGGCTTGTTAAAAACGAGTCAGCGTTCCGGCAAGAACTTATCTTACTTATCTTAGCGGCGGGAGTGCTTGCATTTTGGTCAATTCCTTATATGGAAAAGGCGATTTTACTTTCCTCCATACTCTTCGTTTTGTTCGCTGAAATTATAAATACTGCAATTGAAGTAACTATTGACCGTATTGGAAAAGAGATTCACCCACTGTCAGGCTTAGCTAAAGATTTAGGCTCAGCGGCTGTTTTAGTGACGATCGCAATTTCATCACTGTTGTGGTTAGCTACATTGTGTAGATATTTTTGATTTGAGACTGTTGACTCACCGATGAGGTACCGCACTGACATGGGTCCAACTATGCAAATTCATCAATGTGTATAAAAGAATAGAAAGCCAATAATTAGCGAGCTTTAATATAAGAAGTTAAAGTCTGATATAACTAAAAGGCAATACCCAACAACCTTTAGGTTCAGTTTTCAATTACTAGCCAGGAGTTGCATAGCAAATCGCAAAGCAAAATTGTCAGTTAGAAAAAGTTCTTCGCGTGCTTTTACTTTCGCTGATTTTTTTAAGTTTAATGAAAGTGAAAGCAAAAGTCAGCGATGCCATCAGCTCAAACAGCCAAAATATAGGAATGAAGCCAAACGATTCAACCAAAAAACCATTTTCATCTATACTCGAGCCTTTTATGTTATAAGCGATTAAACACAAAATACCACTAATAAAAAATAAGAAGCTCATCTTATAGTTACTTATAAATTTCATTAATGTCTCTATATTTTATTTTCAACATCTCGTAAGAGCACGAAGGAAACGTTGATGTCGAAGGTACGTGTTCAATCTTGCCTCTTACCACTTTAGTTACGCATTATTATCTATCACACTCTCCTTACAGTTTAACAAAAAATTTAATCATGAGGGGAACAAACTAAAAAGTTCAATGAAAATCTATAGTCATGATTGTAGACAATGTGTCACAAATAAAATTTTAGCTTAGAATTAAAACTTGAATTACTGTCGACTATCATTGTTAATGAGTGATGGAATTTCATCTCACCTCCTCATTAACTGCAGAATGCTCGTCAGTAAACTCTATTTCAACTGTGCTGTAACTGAAGTCAAACATGGCCAAGCTATCATAAATATCAAGCTTCAATAACTTGTATTCTTCAACTGTCTTTAAGGCACTGCCAACGCGTATAGTAATAACATTGTGTTCTCCGTCAAGTGACCAAATTTTTAAGTCATGGATATATTCAACTCTATCAACACTCCGGAGTTCATCTAACACTTGTTTGTATAAGTTTTTCTCTGGAACACCTTGCAAAAATAATTTTAAGGTTGCTAATAAGTTTCGAATTACATTAAACAATATAAAAAGCGTAAAGCCAATCGAAAGTAGGGGGTCTAAAATTGGCCAGTCGACAAATTGCATTACTATGGCAATAATTAATACAGCAACCCAGCCTAAAACGTCCTCCAATAAATGCCAGTTCAACACTCTCTCGTTTAGGGTATTTCCTCCCTGGAGTTTATACACAGCAAAGCCGTTTACAGCGACACCTAGAATCGCAAGTAATATCATGCCTTCTGTATTTGGAACGACCGGGTCTAATACTCGAGGAATGGCTTCTGATAATACCCAGATTGAGCCAAGGATAAGTACGGCTCCGTTAATAAATGCCCCTAACAGGCTGAGTCGCTTGTACCCATATGTGAAATTTTCATCGGCCTCTCTCTCTCCTAACTTATTGAGACACCAGGCGCTTCCAATAGAAACTGAATCGCCGAGATCATGAACAGCATCTGCCATTATAGCAGTGCTGTTCGTTAGCCAGCCGCCAATAAATTCAATAATTGTGAAGCTGAAATTTAATAGAAAAGCCCACCCAATTTTGTTTGAGCTATTTGAATGATTATGAGTCATAGAGGCTCCGGTGCGCCCGGAACATACCGGGCGTAAAATTTGATTAAGAGTTGCGTTTGTTATGTGCGAGCTGATAAAGCGCAGGTAAAATAAATAATGTCAATAAAGTTGATGATATAATTCCCCCAATGACTACAGTGGCGAGCGGTCTTTGTACTTCAGCACCTGTTCCTGTATTAAGTGCCATGGGAACAAAGCCTAAGCTGGCCACTAACGCAGTCATCAAAACAGGTCGAAGCCGGATTATGGCCCCTCGAATTACTGAAGTATAAATATCACCATTTTCCTGCCAGAGTTGTCTGATGAATGCGACCATCACTAGTCCATTCAAAACCGCGACCCCGGACAAAGCGATAAAGCCTACTCCCGCAGAAATTGAAAGAGGCATATCTCTAATCCAGAGTGCCAGTACTCCTCCAGTCAAGGCTAGTGGTACACCAGTGAAAATTATCAATGCGTCTTTAACAGACCCAAACGCCATAATGAGTATGCCAACTATTAACGCAAGCGTAACCGGAACGACTAAAGTCAGCCGTTTGCTGGCGGATTCCAGTTGTTCAAAGGTACCACCAAACTCTAACCAATATCCTTCCTTCATTTTTAAATCGGATTTAAGTCTTTTTTGTAAATCAACGACAAATCCTCCTAGGTCGGTTCCTCGTACGTTAGTCGTTACGACAACTCTGCGCTTTCCATTCTCTCGGCTGATCTGTGCAGGCGCCGGCTTTAACTCGAGAGTGGCTACCTCTTCAAGCGGTACAAAACTATTGCCGACACGAACAGGTAAGCTCTCTAACTTGTCAATATTTGTACGCAACTCTTCAGATAATCTGATTACAATTTTAAACCGACGATCGCCTTCATAGATTATGCCTGATTCCTTACCCCCTATGCTGGTTGAAACGAGTGCTTGAATGTCTGCTACGTTAAGACCGTACCTTGCGAGAGCATCTCGTTTTGGTAATATGGACAACATAGGAAGGCCGGCAACTTGCTCAACTCGGGTGTCTGAGGCACCTTGTATCGACTCAGCGATCTCAGCAACCTTATTTGCAGAATCCAACAATTGCTCTAAGTCATCACCGAAAACCTTGACTGCAACATCAGCCCTTACGCCGGAAATCAATTCATTAAATCTCATTTGAATTGGTTGGGTAAATTCATAGTTATTACCGGGAAGCTTTGAGGCGACTGATTCAATTTCAGCCACTAGATCCGATTTAGATTTAGCTGGATCAGGCCATTCTGAGCGAGGTTTAAGTATTACAAAACTATCGGCTACATTAGGAGGCATTGGGTCTGTAGCGACTTCTGGTGTACCTATTTTCGCAAAGACTACCGCTACCTCGGGAATTTCTAACAGCGCATCTTCAAGTAATTCTTGCATTTGAATTGATTGGTTTAGACCGGTACCCGTTATGCGTAAAGCCTGTAAAGCGACATCACCTTCATCCAGTTGAGGAATAAATTCAGACCCAAGTGTTGTTGCCAACCATCCGCAGAAGACAACAAACGCTAGTGCAGCCCCAAGAGCAGCAGCTTTAAATTTAAGAATAGCCCTAAGTGCTGGTTCGTAAGCCAGTTTCACCCAACGTATTAAAAAACTCTCCTTTTCACTGATTTTTCCCCCCATGAAAATTGCGATCGCTGCAGGCACTACCGTCAGTGACAAAATCATTGCCGCAATAAGAGCGATAACAACTGTTATTGCCATGGGATGAAACATCTTTCCCTCTACGCCTGTTAAAGTAAAAATAGGCAGATAAACAGCGGTTATGATCCCGACTCCAAATAAGCTGGGCCTGATTACTTCAATCGTTGCTATTTTCACTTCTTCTAGACGTTCCTTGAGTTGAAGAAGTCTGCCGTGATGCTGTTGGGCTTCAGATAAGCGCCTAATACAGTTTTCAACAATGATGACAGCGCCATCGACAATCAGACCAAAGTCCAAAGCCCCCAAACTCATCAGATTTGCCGAAACACCTCTCTGGACCATTCCAGTGATTGTCATCATCATAGCAATAGGTATGATCGCAGCCGTAATAAGAGCCGCTCGAATATTGCCTAATAGTAAAAATAATATGACAATTACGAGTAATGCTCCTTCCAGCAGGTTCTTCTGCACAGTGTTTATCGCTTTGTCGACCAGTGTAGTTCGATCATAGGCGGGTTCAGTAACTACCCAGCTTGGTAACGATCTTTGAATTTCAGTTAATTTACTGGCAGTTAAAGCTGCAACTTCCCTTGAGTTTTCTCCCAGCAACATCATGACCGTTCCCATCACTGTCTCTTTACCATTTCTTGTAGCGGCACCGGTCCTCAGCTGCTTACCCAAGCCTACAGTTCCAATATCTTTTATTAGAACAGGAACAGATCCTTTTTTTCCTACTACGACATTTTCGATATCCTTTATCCCTGTCAATTGACCTGGAGAGCGAACAAGAAGTTGCTCGCCATTTTTCTCAATATAGCCTGCTCCAGCATTATCATTGTTTAAATATAGTGCTTCAGAAATGTCTTTAAGCGAGACTCCCATCTCCAGCATTTTTACAGGGTCGGGATTGACGTGATATTGCTTGTCATAACCTCCAATAGTGTTTACTTCTACTACTCCCGGAACCTGGGCTAACTGTGGTCGAATGATCCAATCTTGTACCTCTCTTAAAGCCATAGGTGTGACCGGCGAGCCATCGGGTAACGTTGCTCCATCTTTCCCTTCCAGTGTATATACGAAAATTTCGCCAAGCCCTGTTGCGATTGGCCCCATTTCTGGCTCAAGGCCATCAGGTAAAACACTTTTAAGGTTAGCAAGTCTTTCGTCGATTAAATTTCGGGCAAAAAAGATATCCGTTCCTTCTTCGAAAATAACAGTAATCTGTGAAAGACCATACCTCGATATAGAACGTGTATAGGATAAGTTAGGCAAGCCATATAGTGCTGTTTCGACAGGAAATGTTATTCGTTGTTCAGCTTCTAATGGTGAGTACCCCGGAGCTTTGGTGTTAATCTGAACCTGTACATTTGTAATATCTGGTACAGCATCAATAGGTAATCGCTGGTAGCTCCAAACGCCGATCCCAATTAAGATTAGTGCAAGAACAAGAAACAAAAAGCGTCTTTCTACTGAAAGACGAATAATATTATCAATCATTTATCGTCTCCAGGATTAGTGAGCGTGAGAGGCACCGGATTTTTCAAGATCCGCTTTTATCAGAAAGCTATTTTTTGATACGTAAATTTGACCAGCGATTAAGCCACGCTTTACTTCAGTGAAGTTGTCATCTTTTATACCCAGCTCGACAGGGACAGCTTGAAACGTGTTACCATCGTTTAAAAATACAACTGAGTTACCATCCATTGATTGGATAGCTTCATTCTCAACGCGAAGCGAAACATCGACTTTCTGAGCATCAACTACACCTGTAACCATATCGCCGGGGGAGAATTCTCCTTCGGTATTAGTGATTTCAACAATTGCGATCTGATAAGGTTCAAGTGAACCTGACGGAATGAGAAATTTGACCTTTGCATCTTGCTGTCGGGAACCTTTTTTTATGTGGATATAAGCGCCCTGCTTTATTGTATCCCTCTTGGATGGAAATACTTTCAATTCTGCCCAAAGCGTTTCAGCGTCGACTATTTTATAAAGCGTTTCACTGGTAACCAACTGCCCAACATTAACATTTCGACTTACTACCGTACCCGAAATTGGCGCTTTCACGATGTAGGTTTGTAAGCTGTCATTTGATTGAATTTTTGCAATTACATCGCCAGCCTTCACGCTGTCACCAACATCCGAAGCGAGAGTTTCTACAACTCCCGAGAACCGCGCATTAACTTCAGCCTTGTTCTTGGGTGGAATTACAAGAGTACCCAACAATTCGATATGTCTTTCAATGGTCCCACTCTGAACTTCGGAGGTTGCTAATTGAAACTTTTCAGTTAATGCTCTTGAGATCTGTGTTCTTCCCTCGAAGTTTTCCCACTCCCAGGAATACTTTCGTCTTTTGTCAGTCAGATAAATAGTAGCCCTAAAAGAATGAGGTTCAGACAGAGCTTTTATTGACCGCAAAACCCCCTCTGAAGTTTGAAACTCAAATTTTTCTGAGCTTGAACCTAACTTCTGTAGCTCTATAGAAAAGGAATCAGGGATAAATGGCTTCCCATCTTCAAAAGTCGAGGCAATAATTACAGAGCCCTCGGGGCTTTCATCGATACTTACTTCTATTTTGATGTTACCTTTCTGGAATATATTTTGGTTGTCATTTGAATTGGTGACATCTTCACTTGCGGTCGCGATAGATGTCACAGTGCCGATAAGAAATAAAAATAAAATTTGCTTTAGCATAATTAATCCTGGAGATTGAAAGTGAATGATTTCAGAGATTGCCCTGTCCATTGTTCGATAAGTGCTTCATTGAGCAGGGTGGCTTCGCGATAGTTGATGAGACTCCGTTGAGATTGGAGAAGTGCATCACGTGAAGCAAACCATTCTTGATAAGTGTAAATTCCCTTTTGATAGCCCTCCTTGGTCAGCTCCAATGCTCTTTTCAAATCTGGCATTACTTCTTTTTCCAGGTGCAATGCTGCCTGTGAACTAAAATTTATGCTTTTCGTTGCTTTAAATAGAATCGCTTTTACATCGAGATACTTGGTGTCTCGCTCTAATAACTCCGCCTCCTTACTAGCAATTGCAGATTTGACTGCACCCGAATTCCTCTTCTCAGCAAATAGTGGAATTGAGGCACCAAAAACTAACGATGTATCTTGAGCTCCCTGATTCCTTCTAACACCAACAGACCAAGATAGGTCTGCGGTATTATCAGACTTAGCCAACTGAATTTCAGCGTCCTTCAGGTCAAGTGACTTAATTAGTAAATCCGCATTCGATGATGATAAGAATTGGTTAAAAAGTGTTTCGTAGGAATAATTTTTAGCGGGTGAATTTAAAGAACCAGTAAGCGTGATATCTTCATAATTGCCCTGCCAGAATAGTGTGAGAGATTGCAGGGCTATCTCTTTATTCACCTTTGCTGTCGCAAGTTCTAATTTCGCTTGATTTAAAGCCGATTTAGCTCTGAACAATTCAGCATCATTCGTTGCACCACTTTTTATTCTATTAGTGATCACAGTAAGAGCATCTTCAGCTAAGCTCACACTTCGCTCAGCTATTTGCAGACGCTCCTGTTGTGCCAGAACGCGAATATACTGCTGAGTGAGCCCACCAAGTAGTGAGAGAGACATTGAATACTGCTCTGAATCTAAAAGGGCAGCTCTGGCATCCACAACCAGTGTTCTTGCACTCTTCTTACCACCCAGTTCATATACTGAAGATAGAGAGATGGTTGCTTCTGCTGCTTGAACTCCCGAAGTAGAACTTGTGCCCATCACATTTTCTAGATTAGCACCTACGGTGTAAGCTGGAGAAAGCAAAGCTTGTTGGCGATCTCCCTCAAGAGCTCTAGTAAGAGGTCTGAATTTCAACAAGCTTGGATGACGGTTGAGAGTAAGTTGAACTGCATCATCTAAAGTTACTTGTTCTGCCAATGCATTGGCTTGAGATAGCATCAATGCACTAGTCAATATTCCGGCGCGCGTAAGTTTGCGCACAGGAAACTGTGAAATTTTCATGATATATAATCCTAGTCAGTTGAAAAAACGAAAAACGACAGGGATTAAATTCTTGGAGGACGCTCTATTTGGTTAATGAAACGATTAGGTGTAGCTTCACTATAAACTGAGACTAAATTGGGAGACTTTTTTAGAAACGAGCTTTCAATATCAAAGTAAAAAGCTATGTGTGTAAAATGACCATGACAAGAACAACAATGGTCACAATCACTTCCCGCATCTAAATCGTAAGCATCGGACAGTTCGATTAATGTATTTTCAGTACATAATTCATTGCTAAACAAGTGGTCTTGTTCAATAGAAAACGCGTCAGTCACAATCAACAAAAATTGTGCGCACAACAAAAAAGCGGCTAAGACCACTTTTAGATTTTTGCTAATGCGGTAATTCGTTTTCAACACAAGATTCCTCTATTGGCAATCTATGTTCTCTTAAAATATGATTGTAGTCAATGCCTAAATGGTCAGCTTTCTGATTCACAAGAGGAACTCTGTATTAAAAAGCCATGTATTTCAATTAAGTTGCTAAATCTTGTCAGAAAAACAGAAATCTACTGCGAAGCCTGCTCATACATAATCCGGCAATGTAAAATAAGTACACCGAAGGAATAGGAGAATACAAAATGCATTTTCAATAAGCCTGTCACAGTTATTGCGTCTCGCTCGTACCAAAACCTGTAATACCCCCTAAAACAAGTGTAAAAGCAAGTCCAATACTGAAAGATAAAATCACCGTTGACCCAAGAGGTAGCTTTTCCAATTGCTATCTGATCTCCTTACAGTGAGCGCATCAATGAACAACAAAGTAAATATTATCTGGCTCATGCTATAACCGTGATGCTATGCTTATGAGCATGAAGGTGGTTCGCATCGCTTCTTTGAGTTCACCAAATCATCTAAGGCTCCATTTTCGAATAAACGGTACAATAGACTAGTAGAAAGGCATATCGGAAACTCGATATCGCTAGATACCTTACTGTAACTTTTTGGCTAAAAACGTTGTCGCCTCGCGTAAAAATGCCGATCATTTTTTGACCTTGGCAAGTTCATGTTTTAATCTGCTATCCCCGCGTCACAACGGGGATCACTGCTCTTACGTGTTTTATCTTTAGATTGCGCAGCATGATGTTTTCAGCAGTTAGGTAGACTAAGAAAAATACTAATATCTAAAGCAATCTGACGACCAATAATATCAGGTTTCTAGCAGAGTAATACCGCTTCGAGTATGAATTCTGAAGTATACTTTGTTTGTTAACAACCACTCATTCCTGGCATAGCAAGCTTCTTTAGAGGAGGTTTCCTAAAAATCTGAAGAGGATCCACAGATGACTGAAATCTATGAACGGGCACTATAATAATTGTGATAATTCTCTTTCTGATCTAGAACCGTAGCAGAGTTACTTTCATGTTAAATAGTTCATGTTAATGCTTATTAACGTTGCCTATTCGAGTAGAGATAAGAAGTTAGCTTTCCTCTTTTGACTACGATATATCATGCAAGCGAATAGCGCTCACTTCAGCAGCAAATTTAAAATAATTAAAGGGTTGTAAATCTCTGTCAAGACAGTTGGGTGACGTCAACATGTTGGAGATATACAAGATGAAAACTAAGCTGCCTCATATTGGTATTTTTTGGGTCTACAAGTCGACTGTACTTGCTAAAGCAATGCCTTTGAATAGTACAGAGCCTGATAGCCTTTCACTCTATGACAGTGACTTTAGCCTTTTAGTAGAGTGGGAAGAGCATAGAATATACCTTCCGTGTTTTCCTGAGCTCATTGCTGTTGAATATCAAGAAGTCAGCAGGGGTAGAGTAATCTACTCTGGAAACTCAAAGTTCTTTAAAATATATGCAGACAGAAAAGTGGTACAGAGCGTTGAGCTTCAAACCTTGGTATGTGATAAATTTAATCTAATACCGAGTCAATGTACTTGGAAGCTAGACAAGTATTACCGTATCTTTAGTTCATAAAAAGCTTACGAAAAAGTTAAAAATTCGCTCAGTAAAGAATACGCAAGCAAATCATAGGGACATGACGTTGAATATATTTGAAGTAATAAACAATAGCATTTCTGACTTTGTAGAAAACCAAGAAAATAAAGCGCTCAAGAGAGGTACAGGCTCTTATTCGATACCGTTTAGAGGCTCTATCTTCGGTGAAATCGAGACAGCAAAAGTATTAAGTAAGCTCAATGCCGAATCAGTTGATGTAATTTGGTTAGGCTCAAATCCTAATGTTCCTGAATCTCTCGACGCTATTTTGCCTCCTTCCTCCCCTTCTCACTACGAGGGGTTTGTGCAACAAGCCATGAACGACAATTTCAGCGAAGCGTACAAAAATAGCGACGGTGCGAATCTCCCATTGTGGGATCCTATTAACAAGCCAAACAATGGATAGTAACTCGCGATCAAAACAGTGAGCGTTGGATAAAAACTTCGGTCTTTATCGAATTTATTTAACTTCGCCAATCCTATTATTAAAACAGCTACCAAAGCCCCTATTGAAGTACTCACTAACACTTTATTTACCCATGTGCCGGTAATAGAAAAATTGCCCCTTCCAGCGGCTAAAACTTGCCACGCCTCTATTCGTCTTTGCTTGAAGAAAACGCTTTTAATGCTTTTTCCAGTGAATATTTTGCGTTAGGCATAACGGAACCTGTGAATTCTTGTACCGCTTGATGGAATTCATGCTCAGCTGGGTTTCTTTCAATTATTCCCAAGTTAAATAACTTAATTCTGTGCGCTTCGTTTTTACTATGTACCACAGTGTTGTCCTGTTTTTGTTTGTTATGGCTGTACGATCAGGCGTAACGTAAGTCTGATCGTTGCTATTGAAACAATTACTTTTTATGGGTTTGCCCAGGTGGAACACGGTGGCAACTCCAGGGTTTGTGTTTTGCATTTTCACGAATGTTTTCGTCAACGAATTGGTAATAGCCTTCTTTCATTTTTGTCCAAAAGTCGTCCGAAATGTCTGCCCCGTTGTCACGAATGATTGTCTCAATGCCATCTAAATTGCAGTGGGTTGCATCGTAGCCTATATGCAGGGTACTTTTGGCGTCCTCAAATGAAACCGCATCGATTCCAAAGGTCCCGTCAATGCCAGCAATAATTGCTTCTATGTTATCTTCGGTAATGCCAACCAACTTTAAATGCCGTACGACTAAATTCGCCTCTGATACACCGACTCTGTGATCTAGATCGCTCATCTTTTCCTCCTATAAATCGATTGTTAACTTGTTTGTGTTCGTCATTTCTTTAATTATTCAAAACGCTATTGGCACCGAGATGCTGCTTCATTAACGATTGTAAAATTGACATTCTTTGTTCAAGATAAAACAAATGTTCGTCTACCGAATTTCCCATGACTACAAAGTCGCCCCCTGCTATACCGCTGTCAATAAGAACGAGACTTCGTTGAAGGCCATTTGTGTACCTTTCTTCCAAATGTGCTTTGTGTTGCAGATCCGTTTCACTTTGGAGCCTCTTCTCAATATTCGTTAAATAAATTTCCATCATCTTCATATGCTCAACGATGAGAGTTTGCCTTTCAGAGACGTCGTTGATCCGTTGTATGCGTTGCATTAGTGCATCCATGACACGCTCGTTACTTCGCAGCATATCATCCGCGCTCATCGACGTTTGAGCAGCAGCAAATGTCGCGGGTAACAACCCTCCGACGAACATTAATGACAGTAGTACTTTGTTCATTTTGTAATCCTTAATTAGTACTTGAAACGTTTGAAATACCCATACGGGGAAACCAACCGGGCGTCGTTTGTTTATAGTGTCTGTAGCTATCACCAAACTCGGATTCAGCTTGCTGCTCTTCTCGTGTGGCGAGTCGAACATAAACAACAATAAGAATTGGAAACATAAGTAAGGTTGGCAGTGTTGGCCATTGCAATAAAAAGCCAAACATGATCAGTATAAATGCAACATATTGAGGATGCCGGCAGCGCGCGTACCATCCTGTAGTGGCTAAACTATGCGACTTTTGCGCGTGGTGAAGGACGCTCCAAGAAGCGGATAATAAAAAGAAACCTAAAATGATGATCACATTGCTTAAGATGTGTAATACATCCCAGTGAGCATCGCCGGATAGCCCCAGCAAGGTATGCCACAAATGACCGTTTTCATGCGCTAAAAAGTCTACCCCTGGATAACTTTCCGCTAACCACCCTGACAAAAAGTATATTGTCAGGGGGAAACCATACATTTCGGTAAATAAGGCCACGATAAAAGCGGAAAATACACCTAAGCTTCGCCAATCTGTTTTCGACTTCGGCTTGATGAAACTAAACGCAAAAAAGATAAAAATGGCTGAGTTTATGATGACTAGTGCCCAGAGCCCATAATCAGAATCACCGTGCATTATTATTCTCCGTTTTATGTTTTCCTTTACGGGCCTGCTCTAACCCTTCGATATAGCCTTTTCGATATTGCTCATTGTCCTCGGTTTGTTCTTTAAATGTTTTTTCGGTGTGCTCATGTGTTTCATGTCCTTTGCCATGACTGCCGTGCATAAAAATGTGCATGACAAGGCACAACAACAAGATCAAGTAAGGTAAATACGGAAACACATGCTCACCATGCTCAACCAGCAAGAAGTAGCTCGCGGCGGTAATAAGGCCTATGGCAGACCAACCACTGGGGGTGCGCCAAAAGGGGACTTTTTGTTTACTCATAATACACCTCGCTTTGGTATCTTTTACGTTAATAAAAAGCGTTTAATCACTTGATCACCAACGTGCCACGATACATTTGCATCTGACAATGAAATGGGTAAACGCCGGCACTGGAAGCAGGAATAGTGACCGTCACTCGCTTGTTAAGCGCTAATGTTTCATTGATATCCAACTCCGGGATCAATAACGTTTCTGCACAGGGCGTTGCATCTTCTCTGACGAACATAAGCTGAACGGACTGATGCGCCGGCACCGTGATATTGGCAGGCTGATACACGCCGTCTTTTACAAGGACTTTGATACTGCCGTCTTTTATCTGGGTTGATTGTGCTTTGTAAAGCCAAAACCACCAAACAATAAGCCCAATCAGGATAAGCCCTGCTAAATTAATCCATATCATCATTGTGTACTCCTAGTGCTCTTTCGCTTTAAATAGACGTAATCGGTTAGCATTGGTCACCACCGTTAGTGATGAGAATGCCATCGCTGCACCAGCAATGACTGGGTTAAGCAGTATCCCTAAGAATGGATAAAAGACGCCTGCCGCAAATGGTATTCCGGCGACATTATAAATAAATGCGCCAAAGAGGTTTTGCTTGATGTTACGCAGTGTTGCTTTGCTCACGGCAATTGCATCCGCTAACCCATGTAGGGAGCCGCGCATCAACGTTATATCCGCACTTTCTATCGCTACATCAGTCCCAGTCCCAATCGCAAAGCCGACGTTGGCATGAGCAAGGGCCGGTGCGTCATTTATGCCATCACCGGTCATACCCACAATTTCGCCTTCACGTTGAAGCTCAAGTATTTTGTTTGCCTTATCTTCCGGCATCACTTCGGCAACGTAATCTGCAATCCCCGCTTTTCGGGCGACGGCTTTTGCGGTCAGTCGATTATCCCCGGTTAACATCACAACTCGTATCCCGTTATGCTGTAGCCGCTTTATCGCATCTATTGAGTCAGATTTTATTGGGTCAGCGACGGCAATTACGGCAACTAATGTAGAATCAATAGCAAAATACATAGGGGTCTTTGCATCCGCTGCTAACCTCTGCGCATTGTCGATGTAATGATGAAGCTCGATCCCTTGGTCTATCATCAATTTTTCATTTCCAAATAGCAGGCGTTGAGAATTTAGCATGGCTTCAACCCCCTTCCCCGCAATGGACTGAAAATCAGTAACGGAATGGATCGGCACACCTTGCTCCTTTGCAGATTCAACGATCGCCATGGCAAGTGGATGCTCAGAACCAGACTCAAGGCTAGCCGCCAAAGAAAGCACATCGTTGTGACTATGATCTGAAACTATAACGACATCTGTTACTTTAGGGGCCCCCTCAGTAATAGTGCCTGTTTTATCTAGAACCATAGTGGTTATTTTTGATGCAGATTGCAGCGCTTCGCCGTTTCGGATAAGAACCCCCGCTTCAGCCGCCTTTCCCACACCGACCATCACCGACATCGGTGTGGCCAAACCCAAGGCGCAAGGGCAGGCAATAATCAGTACTGTGGTCGCAGAAACGATTGCAAAAGCTACTTCAGGAGATGGGCCATAATTCAGCCAGGCCAGCGCACTGATCACGGCAATGATCATGACGACCGGTACAAAATAGGCGGAAATCATATCAGCTAATCGACCAATAGGCGGTTTAGAATTTTGTGCGCGTTTTACCATGTTAATAATTTGAGCAAGCGCGGTATCTTTTCCCACGCGCTCTGCTCGAAAGACGATAGAGCCTGATTTGTTTATCGTGCCGGCAACGACCTCATCGTCTTTTCGTTTTTCTATGGGCATGGGTTCACCCGTTAGCATTGATTCATCAATACTTGTCTGGCCCTCGACAACTAAGCCATCAACAGAGATGCGCTCCCCAGGGCGAACCCGGATAAGATCATTTAGCAGAACATCTTCAATCGGAATATCTATATCATGCCCATCACGAATGACGCGAGCTGTTTTGGCTTGTAAACCAATCAGTCGTTTAATTGCCTCGGACGTTTTACCGCGTGCTTTTATCTCAAGCGCTAAGCCTAAATTAATGAGACCAATTATCATGGCTGTTGCTTCAAAATAGACATGCCGCGCCATTTCAGGCACATATCCGGGGAAAAACACAACGACCATAGAGTACAACCAGGCTGTTCCTGTCCCCAATGCAATCAAAGTATCCATGTTCGCGGCGTGATTTTTAAAGGAGTTCCAAGCACCTACATAAAAATGCCGACCAGAAAACACCATAACACCCAATGTCATGATCCCTACAATCAACCACACGATCCGCTCAGTGGTCGTGTTGACGCTCATTTCCCCCGTCACCAAGCCATAAAGCATCAGTGGCACACCCAGAGATAATGCAATGACCATGTCTCGCATTAGTTTTTTATAATATGCCCAGTCCGCCTGTTCCTTTTCTTCAATGGCAGCCTCATCTGAATCCGTATTCGCTAATGTTGCGTTATACCCAGCTTGCTCTACCGCCTTAATCAATGCGTGGGAGGATGAACTGCCCAACACCAACACCGAGCGTTCAGCAAAATTCATCTCAGCATTGGTGACACCCGAGACCTGTTTTAAGGCCGCTTCAATTTTAGACACACAACTGGCGCAACTTGCACCTTGGATATTGAGTTGTAGCTCACCCGAAGACGCAGAGACTTGCTCAGTATGTGTTTCACTCTCGACCGCCTTACTAGCGGTTGATACTTTTTTGTCACCGCCACAACACGAATGAATTTTCGCATCGTCCGTTTTTGAATTCATGAGCCACTCCCTCTCTAAATAATGTTATGATTTAAGTGTTGTGAAACCTTCAATCAAATGGCAAATCGTATCGGCCGTTGGATGCTGATCCGGTGTATTTTCCCATTCTGAGATTGCTTTTCGCATGCGCAGTCTTAGCTCATGCATGTCCTGATACCGCTGTTCAGTTTCTTTCAACCTTTGTTCAATAAGGCGCCGAACCGTCGGGCATGGCGCGTTGGTTTGTGATGACGTGAACAGAATTTCCTTAATATCATTGATAGAGAAACCTAATGAACGCGCGCTTAAAATAAACCGTAGTCGTGTCACATCAGCGGGCCTGTAATACTTGTAACCATTGTGCGATTTACTTGGCACCAAAAACCCAATGCGCGTGTAATACCGTACGCTGTCCGCGCTAATCTCTAGTGCATCTGCAATTTGTTTAACGCGCATTTTAACGCTCCTCTTTTATCAACATAGATATGCGGTTAAGCACGCCTTTAATCCTATGTTCTACTCTCACGTTACTAGGGTAAACCTATGTGTTGCTCACAGGTCAACACCTATTCTTTCAGCAGATCCTTGGAAGCGGCTCATCTTCGAGTTCATTCATGAAACGTCTTCCTCCCATTGGCGTAACAATGGTCACGCGCCCTTTTGATTCGGTGTTTTTTACTATTACACCAATGTGTTCGGCCTGCTCCCCGTTTCGAATGCTCCGCCAGTGTTCTAGCACCTTACCGCTTATGTCAGGGGCAACAACAGCAACAATGCGTCCCTCACACGCTAAAACAAACGGATCAAAGCCTAATATTTCACACACGCTTGCCACTTCAGGTCGCACCGGAATATTATTTTCAATTAACTCGATATCGAAGCCTGTTTCATTAGCAACGTCATGGAGTAATACTGACAACCCTCCACGAGTTGGGTCACGCACAAAACGAACACCTTCCAAATGCTTGATTGGATCAATAAGAGGAACAACGCTTCCACAATCAGACTTTAGCTGACCTTGCAAACCATAGTCCTCGCGAGCAAGCAGGACACACGCACCGTGATCACCTACAGAACCACTAACCAGTACATGATCGCCTGCCTTTATAAGACTGGTATCCCAAATCGGCGCATCTCGGCTGTCTCCAACACCCGTTGTATTGATAAAAACGCCGCCACCACTGCCTTTCGGGACAACTTTCGTATCACCTGTTACAATGGCGACCTTCGTTTCTGCGGCAGCTTGATGCATTCCATTAACGATTTGTTTCAATGTTGAAAGGGAAAAGCCTTCTTCAATAATAAATGCAGTACTGATGTACCGTGGTGTTGCCCCAACGACTGCTAAATCATTGACGGTACCGTAAACACTCAACGCGCCTACATTGCCGCCTGGAAATGTTGGGGGGGATACAACGAAGCTATCCGTTGTTATACTCAGATAAGGACCATCAAAAGTTACTGTGGCGGCATCATGAAGCAGATCTAGATCTTTGTTCGCTTTATTTTTAAAAACATGATCAATGAGCCTTTTTGTCAGTGTTCCGCCGTTCCCCTGAGCTAATTGAATAGATTCCGCGCCCAACGCCTCTGATGATGGATGATTATTGCCCTCTGCGCTTTTCATTATGACCTCCGTGAACAGTATTCGTAGATTTGCCCAACGCTTATGGCGGCATCGTTTAATGGCAAACTACTTGGAATAACCACAGGAACGTCTGATTGTAAAAACCGTTGTGATATTCCGTCACACAACATGCGATTTTGGAAGACGCCTCCTGCCAATCCAATGTGATCAAAATTAAACTTTTTACGGCAATGTAGGGTTACCTCCCATACCGTTTCAATTAACGAAGCGTGGAAATTTGCAGCACGAGTTTGAGGAGACACTTTGAAATCAAATAGTTCCGGTACCAGTGTTCGCCAATCCATTTGAATAAATTCGTCGTTTTTCTGGACCAACGATAACGGCATAACCTTAGAGGGCGTCGACGCAACGCTTTCCAACATCATGGGCGCCTGCCCTTCATAAGAGACTTCGCTCTGTTCACAGCAGGCAAATGCCGCCGCGTCGAACAGTCTTCCCATTGAACTACTAACATGACAATTGAGTTCGTTTTGCCATGCGTTGTAGCTTAATTGTTGTGGATCAAATGGTTTAAAATCAATGCCGGTGAAATTAGTACCCCACACTAGTGATGCTGCACTTCGCCATGGTTGATTTGGAACCTTGTTGCCGCCTTGCAACTTCATAGGCGCTAATGAGGCAACGCGTTTCCAATTGCCCGGCGTCCCCCAAAAAACTTCCCCTCCCCACATCTCGCCATTCTCGCCTAATCCCGTTCCATCCCACACGAAAACTAAGCTTGGTGTCGATATTTCAGCAGCTAATGCCCACGCTGATGCGTGAGCGTGGTGATGTAAAACTTTAGTAGTCGGTAGTTCGCTGCCTTTGGCCCAACGGGAACTGATATAGCCAGGATGGCTATCGCAAAGAATACGCTGTGGATGAACATGATAGAGAGCTTGAAAGTCACTGATACATTTTTCAAAGTGCGCTTGCATTTTCGGAGAATCGAGGTCGCCAATATGCGGTGTTACGATAAGTCGATTGTTCAAAGCTATTGCGACTGTATTTTTCTGATTCGCGCCAACAGCAAGCATTGGTTCCTGCACGGTATATGGCAATGATAATTCTATCGGACTTATACCCCGCCCCAGGCGAATTGGAATGGTGCCTGACTTAAGCGTTCGCAGCACAGAATCATCCAGTTTGTGAAAAATGTCTCGATTATGGTGCACGAAGATGTCTGCCAACATCGTAAGGTGTTGCTGTGCCGATGACGTCGATGTGACCATCGGTTCACCGTACATATTTCCTGACGTAGCCACCATGGGGCGATTGAATTGCTGCATAATGAGTAAATGCAGTCCGCTGCACGGAAACATTACCCCCAAATCACGAAGCATGGGCGCTACGTTATCTGCAATGGGTACATTCGATTGCTTTTTTGCAAGTAAAATGGGTCGCACGGGGCTTAGTAAGAGCGCTCTTTGATGACTGTCTACAGCAACGCATTTATCTAACCAATCCTCATTTGTTTCGTCTGCACGAGGCTCTGGGAGCATGACCGCGAAAGGTTTATCTGGTCTATTTTTACGCTGGCGTAAAAGGTCTACCGCTTCAGTGCTTTGTGCGTCACAGAGCAAGTGATAACCGCCTATACTTTTTAACGCGACAATTTTGCCTTGATTCAAATACGCGACAACCGTTGCTACAACATCAACATCGCCTTGCGAGACCACGCGCCCGCCGACAGTTGAACAAAATACTTCAGGCCCGCATACGCGACAGCTTATTGGTTGAGCATGAAAGCGCCTATCCGTTGGCGATTGATATTCTTTACGACATAACTCACACATTGGAAATGCTGACATACTCATGTTCTTTCTGTCGTATGGCATTGCTCGCAGCATAGAAAATCGTGGACCACATTCACTGCAAGCGATAAAGCTATAAGTGCCACGCCGGTTAGTATTTGACAGTAACTCAGCTTTACACGCTCCACACAAATAGACATCTTTGGGGATTGATATCGCCCCGCACGCTATATCATGACCGCTTTCTTTTATCGTGAACGAGTCTAAATTACTCAGTTTAACCTGCTTCTTTTCCAGCAAGGATATGGAAACTAGCGACCCATTGTTCAGTAAGTCGAATACAAATTGTTCAACGTCTAGCTCAGTGCCTTCAGCGTGTATTCGAACACATCCACAGTCGTTTTGTACCCAACCAACAATACTTTTTTCATACGCTAAGCAGTAAACTAACGGTCTGAACCCAACCCCCTGGATGACTCCAGTAATGTTCAACTCATAGGCGATAGTTTTACTCTTATTCGTATTGGCAACATATGTGCGGGCAGTTGTCATCACTTCATCTCCACCTTTAGCGTATTCCCCTTTTTGATAACATTTGTTATCGAGCGCTCACCAGAGCTATACCAAATTCGGCAAGCCCCCTCATCAGACACCATACATGCGCCTTTAGGGGATGCTGGTTTGCATTCCTGACCAAAAAACGGGCACGCATCAGGTGCCATTTTTCCGAGGATCACTTTTTCACAGGGCGATGTGGTTTCAGGAACGTTTTGCGCACATTGCGAAGGGAAATCGACTGGCGCATAATCGTTTGTGGCGTCTAGGTGCGATAGTCTCGAAGCAAAGGAAAATCCAGAACCAGGAATAACACCAATTCCTCGCCAATGTGCGTCAACGATAGTGAACGCTTTATTGATTATTGCTTTAGCTGCTGCATTGCCGTTTTGCTTTACCACTTCGGGATAGCGGTTACTCAGTGTGACGACTTTATTTGAACAATTACCGAGCAGCGTTTGGAGCGACAACAGCAAACTTTCTGGATGAAAACCAGCAATACTGACAGGCAAATTATGATGGTCGATTGCAAACTGCCATTCTTCACTACCCATAATTGTCGCAACGTGGCCTGGCGCAATCAGTGCATCAAAAGTATTCGGTTGACTCTCAAGCACATGGGCAACTGCTGGCCAAGTAAGTCGTCCAGACAATAAAACTTTAAAGTTATTGGGTAAATCATTAAGCAGTGTTGCTGCAATCGGTGCCATAGTCGTTTCAAAACCAACAGCAAAAAACACAATAACCTTACGAGGTTCTTCCAATGCTATAGATACCGCTTCTTGAGGAGAAGATATCGGACGGATATCGGCCCCTTGATTTTTTGCGTCTATCAATGAGCTACAGCCACCCATTTCGTGTTCGACTGGGACGCGGAGCATGTCACCAAAACTAACGATAACGACATTTTCGTTAATGGCTAAGTGTATCGCGTATGCAATATCCTCTTCGGGGCAAATACAAACGGGGCACCCTGGCCCAGGTATCAGATGAATATTGTGCTGAAACAACGTTCTAAATCCAGCGCGCGTAATCGCACGCTCATGGCCACCGCAAACATTAAGAATACGAAACGGTTTTGAAAGCGAGGTATTCTTAATGTCTCTTAGCAACGATTCAACACTGTACATAAGACTTTAGACTCCGCTATTTTGTAACGACTGAGACTGATGAGCTGTAATGGCGTGCGTAAAATAAGAAAACCAACGCTCTAGATGTTGACTTTTCAATGAAGACACTTCGAGAACGGGCGCATCGTTGCCCACCTTACGAAATGATTCAATCGCGCGAGGTACATTGAATTCATCGTGAAATTGCAAGTAATCGGTCTTAGAAATAAGCATGACGTCCGCGGCACGAAACATCACTGGGTACTTTTCAGGCTTATCATCACCTTCTGGCACGGACAGCAAAATAATGTTTAAGTGCTGTCCTAAATCAAAACACGCTGGACAAATCAAATTGCCAACATTCTCTATAAACAAAACGTCTAGTTTTTGTAAGCTAAATCTTCCAAGTACCTTTTGCACCATACTGGCGTCCAAGTGACACCCTTGGCCCGTGGCGATTTGCTCCGCCTGCACACCATGACGTCTAATTCTATTTGCGTCATTTTCAGTTTCGAGGTCGCCTTCAATCACCGCCATCGCGTATTGCGACTTAAGCGCACGTATCGTTTCTTCGAGTAGCCGGGTTTTTCCACTGCCTGGGGATGACATCAAATTAATCACTAGTACATTATGTGCGTCAAATAAAGCACGGTTTGCTATCGCTTGGCTGTCATTGTTGCTTTTTAAATTTGCGTGAACCTCAACGATATTTGCTGATGGCTTGTCAGTTTTCTCTGATTTTACTTGCGTTTCGCAACCACAGTTACCGCACATGTTTTCTCTCCTTTGATTCTGTAAAATTGTCAGGTGCGATAAACTCTATTCGTTGCAATATAAATTCATCGCCCTCAATGAGGTCGGTTTGCCAAGCACCGCAACTTGCACATAGGATGCTATTCACCGAAACTCGGCTGAATTCGCCACACAATTTACAGCGTATCTTGATAGCGCTTGTGTCAATTCTAAGCGTTGCCTGATCGCCAATGGTGTGAGTTCTACACGCCAAGAACGCATGGTGCAGCAAGTCAGGCTCAACACCTGACAGTGGGCCGACTTTGACGTGAACCAGACTGACAGACTTATTCATGTTTGCTCGCTGGTGAACAGCGACTGTGTCAAGCAAGCTATAGCAAAGACTAATTTCATGCATCGTAAGCAATGACCTGATCGAGCATCTCCCATGTCACCTGCGCTTCATCATAGGTGATCACTTGGAGAGCATAACCAACATGTACCATCACATAGTCGCCAACTTTGACCTCTAGCCCTTGCACTAAATGTAAACTCACCTCGCGAGAGACACCTTTCGCTTCACACGTTGCGTTAAAGCCTTTAATTGCAATGACTTTCATGGGGATAGCGAGACACATTACTGTTTTACCCGTTGATAGGGCCTACTTGCTCTAGCTCGATAAATAAACAGCGCAACGGTGACAAGCACGATTGTTGACACCAGCGATCCCAAAAGTAGTGAATGATCGCCTTGATGACCCGGGTGCGCATAACTAACGGGTGAACCTACCACCAGATAAAAAAAGGCAATTAAAGAAGTAACTGACTTTCTAATACTATTTTTGATTTTCATAATATTCCTCAAGTAAGGTTAACGAACTTTTAGACGCAAACGCTCTTCCCCTGTTTCGTCCATTACGTGCACGGCACATGCTAAGCAGGGGTCAAAACTATGAAGTGTTCGCAAAATCTCTAAAGGTTGGTCAGGATCATGTAGCGTATGTTTATCTTGCAGAGCGGCTTCATAAGCACCTGCCTGTGAGTTGGGATCTCGAGGTCCAGCGTTCCATGTCGTAGGCACGACACATTGGTAATTCTCAATTTTGCCATTTTGCATGACCAACCAATGCCCCAACGCGCCACGAGGCGCTTCCATCACGCCTACCCCCTGGCCTTTAATTGGCCAATTGGTAGGGTCAAAATACAGAGGGTTAAACGTATCGGTATCGCCCTTTGCGATATTATCCAATAGTTGGTCATACCAAGACTGTAGCTGGTTAACCACAATTTTTGTTTCCACTGCTCTGGCGAGCGTCCTACCGAGTGTGGAGAAAAGTGCAGAGGTCTCTAAATCCAAGATAGAAAGAGATCGATTAACGATGTCTTGCGCAGCGGCATCTTTTTTAGCATACATCATTAGCACGCGAGCCAGCGGTCCCACCTCCATCGCATGGCCTTTCCAACGCGGACTTTTCAACCATGAATATTCAGCCCCTACATTTAGGTGCTTGTAAGGCGGTTTCGGACCAGTATACTCGAGTGTTGTTTGTCCATTAAAAGGGTGTAAACCACTTGCGTTCCCTCCACTATATCGATACCAGGAGGAAGAGACGAATTCTTGAATTTCAGAGGGATCATCTAGATCAAGGTCATGCACTTTACTCAAGTCTCGACCAAGTATTGCACCTCGTGGAAACAAGAAAGAATCAGGGTCATCCATTGATGTCATGGGTAAGTCTCCATAGGTAAGAAAGTTACCCAGCCCTTCCCCTCGTGTCCCCCACTCTTTGTAATAACCCGCAATCGCCACAATATCGGGGTAATACACCTGATCGACAAAGCTCTTCATTTGCGTGATAGCATCTTGTAATTGCACTAATCGACGCGTGTTAATACCCGTTGACGCATTGAGATTAATCGGTGAAGGCACGCCGCCAACGACAAAATTAGGATGAGGGTTTTTCCCTCCAAATATGGTGTGAACTTTTACAACTTCACGCTGCCACGTTAGCGCATCTAAATAATGTGCTAATGCCATCAAGTTAACTTCAGGTGGCAGTTTATAGCCAGGATGCCCCCAATACGCGTTACTGAATATCCCTAGCTGCCCAGACTCAACCAGCGTTTTGACTTTTTGCTTCATATCTTTGAAATATCCCGGCGATGAACGAGGATAATCACTCAATTGACCGGCGAGCGCAGCGGTTCTCGTTGGATCTGCATCTAGTGCAGAAACAACGTCAACCCAATCTAGGGCATGCAAGTGATAAAAATGCATCACGTGATCATGCACATATTGCGTTGCAATCATGATGTTTCTTATCAGTTGTGCATTTTGAGGGATAGCCATTTCTGCTTCACTCAGTACGCCTATTGAAGTACGTGACTGTCGGTGCCCTTTTTTACCATGTTGCATCGGTCCTTTTGGCATAGATGTCATGGAGGGCTTTCCAATGGCAACCCCTAATTTTGCGTTTGACCGCCAAGCTTTTCTAATTGCATCTTCGACAGCACGCACCGATGCCATACCATGCACCAGCGTGCAGACGCCACAGATACGTTGCGCAAAAGCCCAAGCGTCACGCGGATCTCTGCCTTGTAAAATCAGTTCAATTCCCCGAACAGATGTGCCTGATGAGAACGCCTGTTTGATGGTATTCCCATCCATTTCAGCTTCTATTCGAAGATGCCCTTCAATTCGAGTGATAGGATCGACGACTAACCGGTTGTTACTTGCTGTATTTTCCATGAGCCTTGCCTATTATCTTATGAGTTTTTCCCAGCATGCTTCTGTGCACCTTTGCCGGGTTTGGATTTGTACCACTCCCATGGACCCAAGGCTTGGTAAAAGCTGCTTTTATCCCAGAAATCGGGCTCAGAGCAACCAAGACACGGATGACCAGATTCGATAGGAAAACTCGTGCCTTGATTCCATTTAACCGTTGCACATGCGTTAAAGGTTTCGGGCCCTTTACAACCAAGTTCGAACAAACACCACCCATTTTTTGCCCCTTCATCATCAAACGATTTTGCAAATTTACGTTGTTCAAAAAATGGGCGTCGATAACATCTGTCATGGATGCTTTCACCAAAAAAAGCGAGTGGGCGTTGTAATTCGTCGAGATCAGGGAAACGCTTAAACGTCAGGTAATGAACCAACACAGCTGTAATCGCGATAGGCAGTGGCGGACAGCCTGAAATGTTTACGATTGGCTTGTCTGTAATAATGTCGCCCACTGCCACTGCCCCCGTCGGATTTGGGTTTGCTTTAGGGATCCCGCCAAAAGACGCGCAGGTACCGATGGCAATAATACCCGCAGCATCTTTTGCCGATTCTCTCAGCATATCGACATTACTCATGCCACTGATCGTTGAGTATCCTGGGTTACCCACCGGAACCGAACCATCAACCAACAACAAATATTGCCCTTTGTGCGCGTTCATCGCCGCACGCCTAGCGTCTTCAGCTTGCTCTCCCGCAGCAGCCATTATCGTATGCTGATAATCCAACGAAATATGATCGAAAATAAGGCTTTCCAATGTGGGAGCATGAGAGCGCAATATTGCTTCGGTACACCCTGTGCACTCTTGAAAGGGCAACCAAATCACAGAGGGTCTTCTCGCATTGCCAAGGGCAGTCGCCAAATCGGCAACAGCGCTTTGCGGCAATGCCAGTAAAGACGCCGTTGTAGCGCAAAACTTAAGAAATGTGCGTCTTGAGATACCGGACGCTTGTAACTGCTTGTTTAATGTTGGTAGCGCCATTTCAATCCTCCTTAGCCGTTTCATCAGAAGATTGATGAGACAACGAATGGATGTCAGACACTATATTGCTGAGCGATAACACCATATCTTCTGGCTGAGATTTTATGATTGGTGGACAGGTACAGATATGAACGTATTTGCCCATGATCTCCACATCTTCGTTATAGTGAATTTCAAGCCAAACGCCTGCGTAGCGTGATTCGATTAGCACCGTATCACCCAGCGCCTGAATATCAGCTTTAACCTCTCCATGCCCAAGAAAAGCTTCTAACTGCGCTTCTTCGCTAGCGCTTAAAGGCAATCGTCGCAGATCAATCGTGGTTTGTTCTTGTCGTTCAATTAACTGAGACAACGCATGACGTATCTGATGCAAAAGCGGCATTACGTTGCCGGTTTTTTCAGCATTGGATGTCATAAAAATGAGTTCTTCGGTCATCGTGCCTCCTTTTGGGTTGCCGGTTTATAGGCCTGAATGTCGTCGCTTGATAAGCAAGCAAATGCGATATCGATGATCGATGATAACGCTGCATTTACCTTTGGACTCAAAGAGGTTCCCCACTCTATCGCCTCAGGCTCTACGCCAATTAACGTCACCGCAGAAGGTTTTGAATATAACGTTTGGCTGGTCAACAATGTATCGCGTAACGTGATCTGGTGAACGGAATGGGTCGTCGCTTGCTTAAACTGATCCGCAATTGCCTCGTCCTCAAACACTCTCACCGTACCAGGCGAACAGCGCATGTAGGCCGCGTCGATGACTATCGTATGATCGGAACTCGCGACCCACTCCAAAAGTTCATAGCTCAGTGTCCCAGCGTCAATGCAAGATACATTTGAATAAGACTTTAGCAGGGGTTGCAGAGCACGAACCGCGTGCACACCAACGCCATCATCTCGCTGCAGTAGATTTCCAACACCAATGATAGCGTAGCGCTTAGCCGCATTTTTAATGTGGTCAATTGTTGGTGTAGTTTCTAGTGATAGCATCGGTATTTTCCTTATTAGCTATGAGGTGCTGGAATTGACCAGCCAATCACAAAGAATAAACAGAGAACGATCACCGATAGACCAAGTAATTTTGTTGACCTAATGCGTTGACCTGTGCTTTGACGCATCACGAGTTTGATCACGATTATTGTTTGGATCAGGTAATAAAGTGCAAACCCTTTTGAAGCGAGATTAATAATTTCAAATACGTTAGATGACCAAACTAATATACCTGCGATGGCGATAACTAAAACGTAGTAAAATTGGGGGGAGATAGGTAAATGGAAAAGCTCTTTTAAGAGGCCTCCGCCACCGATAGTATCGGCTAATGCTGCACTTAACTGACTTGCCGTGGCGGCAACCAGTAATAAAATCGGCAATACCCATATTGCTTGCCCTAGGGTGTAGCTAATCGTTGTTTCGTTTAATTCCGTGATCGGAAAATCCAGGAAAATAGGACACGTTAGACCGATAAAAACAACATAGAGAAAAATAGCGATCCACTGAGCATAACGACTCGCTTTAATGCGCTGTTCTGGCGTATAGTTATTCCCCATAAAACGGGTTGTCTCGAACCCTTGCGTTACCATGAGCATCCCTGCGAGCATGCTAACAGTTTCAAAATGGCTCAATGCCTGTATCGCTTCATGTTGAAACCAAGCACTTTGTACTTGTATGTCGTAGGTTGCCAGCGCTGCGAGCACACCTACTATAATAGCCAACTTTATTGTCACGGCGAATAGCTCAATGGTCTCTAGCCCCCTAGCACCTCGAAGCCAAGCGACCACCATAATGATGACAAGCAACCCACTGGTAAACAGTTTGATGTACGTCGTATCAGAGATAGATAAACGATCAAAAACAAACGCTGCAAACAAACTAATATAAAACGCCACGGAAATGGCATATGCCGCACCAAGCGCCCATTGACTTGCTTTTTCAAGCGTCATAATACTGCTTTGTTGATTGCTAGCTAGCTCAGGTTCTGCGTGGCGTATATTGAAGCGAATAACCGACCCCAGCGCATATGCCAGAATGGACAACAACACTATTCCAAGCAGTGCCCATTTCCCCATTACCGAATGCAGCAGTGGTGCAATGATCAAAAAGCCACTACCAATAATGGAAGCCAACGGTGTGACTGTTGCTCGCCATTGGAAAGATTGTCGTAAGCGAGGCAGACACAATACTATTGCGATCAGCACCGAGGTTGCGAGCGCAATGGAATTTGTGATCACAGTTTGTACCCCTTAATGGTGTTTATACCACCCGGCACGCTTAATATCGTTCCAGGACGTAGATTGATGGCAGGCATAGCATTCCTCAACTTTAGCTTTAGGCTCGCCTGCCACTTTGGCGGAAATCATTTTAAAATGCTGCATATAGTGACTGGGCGGCGCTTCATGACATTGATTGCAATCACGTGATTGACTCGACGGGTGAATAAACTTTGGCAATGACCATTTGTCTGTGCTGTGACACTGCACGCAATCCTCTCCAAATAGACCTAAATGGCGATCATCGTTGCTGTGACATTGCGTACAATTTAATAAGGCTTCTTTATCACTGACCTCAGGGTGCACAAACAAGGGCTCAGGAGTTTGTTTATTCGCTAGTATGTTCTCCAAAAACGCCATGGTGGCAGCGCCCTCGTCAAACGGGACATTTGGGTTGGGGAGCATATTGAAACCAATGTCGACTAACGCTATATGGCTCATGAGCGAAATGTTGGCCGATTCACCTTTGTGCTCTACATGGCAACTTGCACATTCTTTGATGTCGGTATGAAATGCAGTGGGTTGACGCGCAACGATATGCGTATCATTTGCATGACACGCCACACATTTGTCACGCTCAACGCCCTTCACCGGTGTGTGACAACTCAAACAGTCATCCGCGAGAAAGGCATGTGCTTTATTGAGTGAACCGGGTTCAACCATTTTTTCCCATGGAATTTGTGCGCTATCTTCAGGCATATGAATGAAATGACTGACGCCAAAGCCAGCAGCAACTAAGCCAAGAACGATTATTATCCATTTCATCATAACCAGCGCAGTCCAAAGTAAACTTCACTGAAAATGTGAAAAAACAGGACTACATAAAGTGTCATTGAAATCACGATGTGAAATTTTAACCAGCGAGCAAACCACACCTTCGCGGTGTCATGAATGAGAATGCTGTACTCAACATCGGAAATTGTATCAATGATGGAAAGAACCTGGCTTTCTTGTTTGAACAATTTACTTTGTGCTGAAGTAGGCACATTTAACGTGATGTAAGGAATATGTCGTGCGGATGTTTGGGCAAACGTCGAATATCTGACATCACAGACTGCGTCTTTCAACGCCTGTTTTGCGTTAGAAAGCGCAACGTGGAGTTCATTTACTTGGCGCTTTTTCTCTTTCAAATTCGATGAAATAAGACCGAGTACATATCGACCCACAAACCCACTGATCACAACGACCATCATAAAGATAACAAGCGAAACTCCGGTAGCACTATCAAAACGATGGGCGCTATGGATCAGCGCTAGAATAGGCCCCAGCACACCAGCATAGATATGTATACGCAGGAGCGTTGGCATAGCGATGTGCTTCGTCACGACTTTCTTAAGTGATTTGTTACGCTTAATGATCATGTATACCAATGGGATAAGCATTAATACCGAAGCGCTTAAACCCACGCCAAATCCAATAAAACTGCCTGGGAATGCTGGGTCTCTATGCCATACAAAACCTAGCCATAGCAGGATCATTAGGACAACCAAGCTGCTTACAATTGTGCGCTCTTGAGAATTCATTAAGCCTCAACCTCCACATCAGATTTAGGGATAGCTTGGCACGCCAGAATATACCCACTGAGCTTATCTTCAGGTTCCAGCCCATCATCAACCTCCATATCGACGTCACCACGTAGCAGTTTCACCTTACAACTCCCGCACGAACCCGCTCTGCATGAATTCTCTATATCTACATCGAGTCCATCAGCGACGTCTAATACGGTCTCATCCGGACCCGCGTGGGCTTCGACGTCTGAAAGACTAAACCGTACTTGTCTGTTGTCGCCTGCGTTGGTGTTAGTGGCTAATTGAGGTTTAACGGGAGCGGGCTCTGGTTTAGCAGCCCCAAACGCTTCGGTTTTAATATGCGTGTTAGGCATACCCAATTCGGCTAGCATTTTTTTCGTAGCATCCATCATTGCAGGAGGCCCACAAATATGCGCAGTTTTTGAGGCAATATCTGGCACAAATTCGTTTATCATTGCGGATGAGAAGCGGCCTTGGGGCCCCATCCAGGATGTACCCTCTGCTTGAGTCATACTGACCAGTACTTTTAACCGAGGATGACGTGCTTGCAGATATTTTAATTCCTGTTCAAAAATAAAGTCGTTGGACGTTCGCGTACAAAACAGAAAATAAATATCACCGTCCCAGCACGTCGTCGTTAAGTAGCGGACAGCGCTCATCATCGGTGTGATCCCCACTCCCCCAGAAATCAACACCACGCTGTTTGAACCATGACCATTGAAATAAAATTTACCGCCGGGGGCTTTAATTGAAAGCGTATTTCCTACCTCAACCGCGTCATGCATATAACGAGAAACCACACCGAACTCCTCTCGCTTTATCGTAACTTCAAAGTAATACTGTTCAGTGGGCGATGATGCAATGGTGTATGAGCGCTTAACTGGCTTTTCAAAACCATCGATGTTCAGTGTGAACGTGACAAATTGACCTGGTTCGAAATCAAATGGAATGGTTTGTCCATCTGGGCTGGCTAGACGTAACGTTTTAACATCATGGGTTTCATTAAAAATCGCGGTTACTACCATATCGCCACTAAACGTGCCCTTGCGCGATGAGGCAGTGGATGACAATGCTGGCTCGCTACTTTGCGCAGGTGCCGAAGCATGCTGCTGGGCAGCCGGATTAGATTCGACAACAGAGGAAACTTTTGTCGTTGGCGCAGATGTGCTTGCGGTGTCAGTAGACTTAAGCTCTTCGAGCAGCGCGGCAGCTCTGCGCATCTTAAATCCATACACATACACCATAACAATTGTAAATATGAGTAAAACGAGCATCACTGCGCTGTGAAACGGTGTCATACCAAATAGGGTTGAAGTACCTTTTTCCGGCGCACTGGGAAGCAAATTCATTTGTGACTTGAACCAGGTTAATGCCACTCTTCGTGGTTCTTGCCCGTCTTGTATGGCACGTTTCGCAGCAAGACCACTGTCAAAATGGGCTATACCCTCTTTAACTGTTTCAACAGCCATTTGCATTTGGGAATAGTCATCAGTGGCAGCTGCGCGGGCAAGCCAATCAAAACCTGTAGCAAGTTGCTCACTTCCTTGTTGCATTCTTGCGGTTGCTTTAATCAGAACAGTCTCTCTTTGTTCGGGTGTAGCTGAATGCATGCGCATTAGCGTGGGATAGAGATCTTTAGGTTTGGGTGCACCCATTTTCTCCATCATTTTATCCATGCCTTTTGCCATACCGGGTCCCATCATGGCGTCAGCATTGCCCAGCGGTCCTTTACCTTGTGTAGCAGTCGGCAAAACATCCGTATTAGCGTTGACAGTGGGATCATTGGTAGCTTCAGGATGGTGGCTCGCATGCTCACTATCCTCTGGCTGTTGCTGTGCGTAACTGCTCGTCGTTGCGAATAACAGCATAACGTTCAAAATGACGGCGTAACGCAGAAAAAATGATGTGTGTGGCCACCACATGCTCATAACTCACCTGTTTGTTCGGCCATCCACAGGCTATTTATCTTAGCGATCTGAGAGGGCGTTAATACTGATACCGCTTTCCCTACCGATGTAATAAACTGCAACCGCAAGGCGCTGTTTGTGGCTTCTATTTCAGCAATGGTGTCTTTGATATTGTCGTATTGAGGTAGCCCCTGAGCGGTCAATTCCCACAACGATGCTTCTAACGCACTTCGCTGCAGCGTAAAGCTTTGTTGAGTAGACTCCCATTCAGTTCGGATCGTGAGAAGCGTTTGGTACTGACCATCGGTCAATTCGAGTGTCTCTTTGTGGTTTAAGAAAAAAGCTTGCTCTCCAACGTGGTATAAATGCAGCGCTCCACTGACACCGGGTAAGCTTTCATTTAATGGAGAACCAGATATCTGTGTTTTATTTTGTTCAGGTGGTGTACCCATCATTGAGCTGTTTTTCATCATCATTTTGCACATCATTCCCATGCACGATTTCCCGCGCATTGGCATCATGCCTTTATTCTTACTCTTTCCCATTTTCATTGTGTTTGTTGCTGAAAGTGGCATTGATGATGTATTGAGTGAAACACTGGTATCACTCGGATTTACACTCTCATTGCTTTTTGGCTGGGTCGCTAATGAATTGTCTAACGAGCGCAAAGCGGTTTGGATTTTAGCGAAGTCATCAACGTTTAACTCAGGCTGAGTTTCTTTAGTTTCTGATGAATTGTTTTTTTTGTCTGGCTCAGTACTTTGTGGTACTGCTGAGCACGCGGTTGTGAATAAGACACTCACTAATACCAGCGTCACAATAATCGCTATACGGTAGGGTTGGTGATAAACTCTATTATTCACAACGGCATACTCCTAATTAAAATATTAATCAAAAACCACGGTCAAACTCGACCATGTCATAACGCGTAATTTCGCCATCCAGCACAATAGCTTCCGCGAAGTGCTTATCCTTAGTTTTTCCAAGACGAATTTTCCCAACGAACTCTCGTGAATAGCTGTTTTCACCTTCTGAGATTGCTGTAGGGTCGTAGACAGTTCTATAGACATTAAAAACTTGATGTTCCTTCAAACCATCCGTATCAGATACACATACCACTGCTTGCTTATCATCGACTGTAACAACTTGCCCACTCATGATGTATTCGTGATAAACCTGGCTTGCGCATCCTCCGAGGAGTCCAACTGACAAGACTACAATTGAAAAAAACTTAATTAATTTATTCATGTAAAACTCCTGTGATTATTGAAATAAGCGAGACAGCAGGTCACCTCCTGCCTCGTAACGTGGTGATTAGCTCTATTTGTGTTTATGTATTGGTTTAGACTTTTCAGCGGTGTGCCCCATCATTTGGCTCATCATGTCTTCCATCATCGACATACGCTGTTCCATCATTTTCATTTTGTCTTCGGTGGACATATCAGTGTGTTTGTGTTTCATTCCTTTTCCCGCTTTCATCCCCATCGAGTCGCTTCCTTCCATCATGCCCATCATGTCTTGCATCTTTTGGGCATGCTCATGCAACATGGCTTCGCGCTTCTCCGGATCCGATTCACTCTTAACGGCATCCAATACTGCGCGCATTTCTTCCATATGCGTCTGCATCTTTTGCATCATCTGACCATCCATCATCGGCATATCAGATTTGTCAGTCTGTTGATATGCAAAAGAAGTCGCTATTGGCGCAACGACTAAAGCACTGGCCAGTAATAGTGAAGTAAGCTTTTTCATAAGATTGTTTCCTTTGATTATGCTCAGTTGAGCGTTTTAGGTTTAAAGTTTACGTCTTGTCACCTTAATCTAATGTCTTAGACTCAGGTCAATAGGCTATATGGACGATAAAAACTCAGCTAAAGCTTCAAGCTCATCACCTGTAATCGGCATTTGCGGCATTGCGGACGACGAGTTATTAAATTGAGGCTCCTTAACTTTGCGCAAAAAGAATGCCCTGCCTTTTTCGCTAATAACATTATCCAGCGATGGACCGAGTGTTCCGCCTGCGCCTTGCACCTGATAACGATCTCTGTGATTTTTATCCTCTTGCGCCTCAATTAAAAAACAGGAGTGTGCTTCAAGAATGGCAAGCGGTGCGTTGGAAGACGAATTGTCCGTATAAAAACAGTCTGGGCAATAACAAGGTGTGAAAGACTCTTTTTGCTCATCATCGTGTGCACGTTCACCATTGATAAACACCGTCGATGCATGTTCATGAAATCCGATGTCACGCGTAGCATGGACACTCACCGATAACGTGTTGACCAGCAGTAGTGCTATCCAAATGTTTACTAACGAGAACCGAGTCACTGAACCTTACCCTTAAATGTTTATGTATTTAATCGTAGTGATTTCATTTCAAATGTAGTTGATCCAGATCAAAGCATCACAACGAATAGATTACAGTTTGATTACATTTCTGTAATCAAATCATTAACTTATTTATCCATTCAAGGACTTTACTTATGCTGAAGCTATCAAACATATAAGTGAGCTTTCACTCTTCTACGAAATAGGCTTTTAAGATGTTGTATCAACAGACAGCACTAATATCAGGCGCTAGCTCTGGTATAGGACTTGCGCTTACAAAAGAGCTTCTACTCTCCTACCCTTTTATCCAGATCGTAGCACTTTGTAGAAATCCAGAAACTTTACAACAGCTTAAAAGGTCTTATGGGGATAGGGTCAGAATCGAGTGTATCGATTTCACTAATAGGGATTGTATTAAAAGCCTTCAAAACGTTGTCAATCAGCATACTCACTTTAGCTACCTGATCCATTGCGCAGGTGTTGTCATGCCATTTGGAGATATTAGCAACGTCGCCCCTGATGAGTGGGAGGCAACCCAATGGATAAATGTCGAAGTACCTCGCCTTTTAACGCAGATATGCTTAAAAAAATTTAGTCATAGCCGCGTGATGTTTTTAACCAGTGATTTGCCTGTACAACCCGTTGCTGGGGCCTCAGCTTATTGTGTGAGCAAAGCATCATTAAATATGCTGTGCCAGTGTTTTCAACGTGAAGTCGATAACGATATTGCTGTTTTTACAACTGTGGCTCCTGGAAATGTCGACACCAAAATGCAGGAAACGATAAGGCAAGCTTCAAATCACGCGTTGCCTGCATCGGAGTTAATGCGCAGTATGTATTCAGCAAACAAGCTTTTACCTCCCCGATTAGTTGCACAATATCTGCGACAATTGCTGAGCGATATCACGCCAAACACTTTTGGTAGTCGAAGTTGGAATCTACTTGAGAGTATTGTTGAAGTTTCACCTGCAAAACAGACAAAAACAGATTCAATCACGCGTGCTACTGAAACAAGTTTGGTAGAACTGGCAAGTCTTGTTGACGGCGCATTCTGGTCACCGGGTAGTGCAGAATATGAAGAAAACAGGAAAGTATTCAATCAAGGTGTTTCGCGTTTTCCGTTAGTAATTATTCAACCTAAAACAAAGACCGATATTATACACATTGTCAGATGTGCAAAGCAGTTGCGCTTATCTATTACAATTAAGGGTCAAGGGCATGGTGTAAGTGGCATGTCGGTCCTTAACAATGCAATTGTAATTGATATGTCGATGTTTAAAACAACTGTACTGAATGTTGATAAGAGCTCAGTAAACGTCGGCGCAGGCGTAAAAAATAGTGAATTGGACCATTTTCTAGCGCAACACAATAAAGTGGTTCCTTTGGGAACCTGCCCCGATGTTGGTGTTGTCGGCGCAACATTGGGAGGGGGGATCGGTTTTTTGTCCAGAAAGCTTGGTTTGAGTTGCGACAATGTGCTCGCGTTTGGATTGATAACTGCTGACGGTAAAGTAAGACAAGTGACCGAATCCCAACATCCGGATTTGTTTTGGGCATTAAAAGGGTGTGGCCATGGTCAATTTGGCGTTGTGACCGATGTCACGTTTAAATTACATGATGCCCCCCAAAATATTGATGGCCGAATACTCGAGTGGCCATTATGTCACGCACGATCTATTCTTAGGCAATATAGCAAAACAGTGCTCAGTGATAACAGATCGGTTTTTCTATATGCATATCTCTCGCGATCGATGCACGATAAAGCACGAATTTCGATAATGGGGTTTAGTGAGGACTCGGTGCACGGTTTGGATTCTGTAGCCAAATGGCAAGACGGTGCCAAATTGTTAAGTAGGCGGTCGCAATACGTTGAATGCCAATCCAATGACTACGATAGTGATCTGAGTTTGTATTGGCGAAATGGCATAATTGAAGGCGAGCTATCAGACGAATTCATTGAAACACTTTTATCGTGTTACCGAGCTTGTCCGGTAAATTCAGGTGGATTTATGCTAGACCCGCTTTGTGGCGCTATTCAGGATGTAAACGCTGACGATTCGGCATTTATTCACCGCAACGCTTCTTTCGTCTGTAGTATCACAGGGATCACTCAAGCTGAATGTGACGATACTGAAGTTATCGATTGGGTGAATAAATCTTTCGATTTGCTATTACCGTTTTTTAATGGTCATTCTTACCAAAATTATGACATGGGGAATGGGTCGCCACTTGCTCTTTACTACGGCCAACACACAGCTCGTTTGAAATTATTAAAACAACAATACGATCCTACTGGTCTGTTTATGAGCTCTCTTCTGCGCCCTGACTAAAAGTTTTTTAGTCATTGCTGTGACGATTTCGATATTGTGAACGTATGTTCTACCCATATTGAATTGGCATTGTGGTTACTTGTAACAAGGAAATAGTTTATGAAAAGATGGATATGTTTGTTTCTTGTGATGTCATCATCGCTCGCACATCCAAATGATCGTGAGCATGGCGATTTTTACAGAGGATTAACTGGTCTTAAAGCACAAATTGATGAAATTAATCGTGACTTGATTTTGCTGGAAAATGCCACCCTTTCGAGTTCAGAAGTCAACAGGCGACTGGCTCGGATTGAGCAACAAATTGATGACGCGAATAAGAAAATTTCAGAGGCTTCTGACGCAGAGTTACGTGAATGGAGTGCTCAAGAGTTAGAGCAGGTAAAGCAGTCTTTGCAGGTTCTCAACATGCAAGACATTCGAATGCAATTGCAACCCCATTTAAATCAACTGCACAAATCAACAAAATCTGAAACACTACTCGCGTCTAGAGATTTCACAAATGAAACCAGTCGAAACCTTGCAACAATGGCGTTGGCACTCATTTCGCTGTTGGTCGCCATGATTTCAGCGGCAATTGCTTGGATGAACCATGTTCAAAGTTCGCGAACGAAGGCAGTTAAAGATGAAGCTGAGAGCGACTTAGTTGCCTTGAGAGAAGCAACGGATCGTGAACTGATCGAACTACAAATGAACACGCAGCGGCAAATTAATTCACTGACTGAGAGGCACGAAAACGATATTGTTCGCCTCACTCAAGATCATAAGGAAGAAGTAAGGCGTCTTGAGCAATTAAATTTAGACAAGGTTCAACATGCAGAAACAGCATTTGAAAATCTAATGGGAGAAACAGAAACACAAAATGGGCTGATATTTAAAAATCTAGCGGTCTCCATATATCTTCGCCGGTTCTTAGTGGAAGGTGGTTACGATCGGTTTTTTAACGACTTAACGCTTACTTCAATTGATGAAACAGCAACGGTTCGGTGTGATCCAAGCATATTAAGAGAAGTGATTTCAATTCAAGAGCACGCAATTTCACGGTTTGAAAAAGTCAAAAACAAGCTAGAAGATGCTAAAATGCTGTATTACGAAGCATTACTAGATCTTGCATTTTATGAGGCTGAAATGTCGCGGTTTGGTATATTGAATGTCGATGCGACGCAACGGATCAATGAAAACCTTGTTGCTTTTGAGCAGAATTTACTCTTTTGGTTAAACGAAGCGAATACAAAACACCAGAGCGGTTACCGCGTTTCATTTTTCGCGTAATCTGCATGGTAGACAGCTTGGTTTTTATCAGGGGATGTTTGAGACTTCATGAAATTTTTGAATAACAACCCGCTAAAGCCGAAATGTTATCACAAGTGTCTGCTTTGCTGGTAGAAAACGATATGGCTACTGTAAGACAAATAACTGACGTAATAGAGTCAAGAGAATGCAACTCTTTGTGGTCAAAATACACCAACTTCAAAGAAGAACGACCAAAACTGTTTGAGTATTAACGGTAGTCTGGGTTTGTTGGCACTAAAAGCACAATCTTCTCCGAATTAATCTTGCGTTGCTGTAAACACATTAGCGTTGATATCGAGAGTGTATCGACACACGCATTTGCGCGCAAGCGCATATGCGTTTATCAAGCATTACTCTGCTGCCTTGACTCTACCTTCCCTCATTATGTGCATATCTCATCGTAATTTTATGTCTGCGGCAGCATAGCGGATATTAATTACTGAAGGTGATTTATGGCAAAGTAAAAGGTGCATAGTTACACCGATGAGCTAAACCAATAGATAGTACCAAACAGCGCAAAAAAGATAGGTTGATGCAATATGTAAACCGCTAAACTATGCCGTCCGAGAAGAGTCAAGTTATTCGGGATATTCCATTTTGCAAACGGATCAAATCCGCTTTTCAAAACGTGCCCTATCGCAATACCAAACAATACAACACCTATCCATGGAAAAATCGCAACGTAATCGTTTGGAGAATGAGGTAGTGACAAACTGATCAGATTAAATGGCCATTTACTGGATACTAGGCCAATGTTAAACAACGTGACCGCAACAAAACCCAACAACAGCGACAATATGGGTTTTCTAATCAACGGAACACACAAAACACTCGCTACAGCAATAAAATGCAATACGCCAAAGAATATCCAGTTTGCATTAAAAAAATAATACGTAAAAAGCGATATTACCGCGGCCCAGAACGCTATGGAAAACAGCCGCAGTAAAAACATTTTTAGACTAAATTTTCGATAATTCCCGAGCACGAGCGACGCGCCTACACTCACGAAGAAGAGCGTCAATATTACATACCGAAACTCCCTCCACCCTTTTCCATTGGGGACATTCCAATCAACCCAACCAAAGAAACGAAGGTCGTAAGCAAAATGGAAGACAACCATCAACACAATGGCTAACGTTCGTATTGCATCCAATGTGATATTGCGATTTTGCACGGAATTCAACGTTGTTAATGGTGCTTATGTGGCTTGTTATCACGGGTAGATGAATGCGAATGAATGACCTTCCATCCTTCATCAGTTCGGCGAAATAAATAGGTTTGAAATCCTTTTTTATCAAAAACTGCGCCGGTTTTGCGCACTTCTCCTGAAACATTTACTGTCGTAACTGCCCAAGCGAAGTCTCCTTCAACGTTTGTTTCGATATCTAGTATATCAATGGTCAATCGTTTCAATACCTCTTTTTCCGGCTCTACATGATTTTTGACCAAATCCTCTAACCCTTTATTCTGACCGCCTGACTCAATGTAACGCGCACCTACCTGGCCAAGATAATGTTGATAGAACGGCATACCGTTGCCAGACTCCCACCCCTTTTCAATATCTTGGATCATTTCTAGTATCTCGGTTTCGTCGTTCGTTTGCTCAGACGCATAAATGTATGGTGATGTGGCTAAAAAAATAGCAACGCAGCTTGCATAGAAAAGTTTCATCGTTTTGACCTTTTTATTTTAGTTTGGTGGGGAGTTAGTGAGACCAATGAATATGACTGATTTTCCACTGTCCATTGATCAGCGTTAAAAAGAGCGTTTCATTGCCTGTCCTATCAATATCTCGACCTTTATAGTTTCCAGAAGTGTGACTTCTTGAAATGGAGACAGCTGTATTTCCATGCACACGAACATGATGCTCAATCGTCTTCGTGGTTACAGCAGATGAAAATTGCATGTCTGCTTGCAAATGATGTGCACGATATTCGTCGGCACTGCGCTCAATTCTACTACCTTCCAAAATTAGGACATCATCGGCAAGTAAGCTCATGACTGTCTCTGCATTAGCCTCGGAGAGTGCTTTGTGGAATTGTTTTGCTATTATACCTGCGTCGGAGTCTAGCCCTGTGTACATAGGACTATTACTGGTGTCGTTATGCGTTTTATCATGAGCATTAACACTGTTAGTTAACAGCAAAGGAAAGAGTATGATTGACAACAAATAGATTTTTTTCATTTTGTTTTTCTTCAATAATTGGGGCCTACGGCGGTACTTAACACCACCGTCACCATTAAAATAAATATCCCTATACAAAGTTCGATTTGGATTGATTTTTGAAGCGTTCGAGGACTGGTTATGCCGGTTAAAAGCTGAGGAACCAATCGCAGTTTGTGTAACAACGCGATTAGAAAGATAGCACCAACAAACAACAGCTTAACAAGCAATACAAAGCCGTAATTTGTGTCGAGCAAACTGCTAACAGAACGCACAAGTTGCCAAGCCAGTAGTAAACCAGCAATAATTAGTCCCCCAATGGGGTACATCGCCGATTTCCCAAATTTTGTCATGACATGGTGCAAATTGGGGGTAGAAAGCTCTACGCACGTTCTTGAAAGAGGCCAGAGTGAACCCACCCACGCGAGCGCAATAACGGCATGAGCAGCCAGGATAAATTTAAAACTAGGTTGTAACTGTTGAGTATGCCCAGTTAACGTAAATGTATACCCAAATCCTGCCAACGCAATAACAATGAAAATTCCAAGAGAGAGACTTGAAATAAGGGCGGTTTTTCTAATTGAATGACCTAAATAGGTTAAATATAGTAGCGCACTTGCGAACAGCACTAGTCGACTTTTTGCAACATCTCCGAGCGTTGAATGCGTGACCATCTCTCGCATAATGGGGTCAAACATACCAGCGTATCCAGATTGAGCGAGCTGCCCAACCTGAAACAAAAAGTCAAAAGCACTAAAAATGATGCCAATGACCGCAAACAAACACATGTGCCTTGTTACCGTTGTTTGTAAGCTTGCGGGTAAAGTAAATTTGGTGTCAATATCAGTATTGGTAATGCACAAAATCCAACCACCACCAAGCAGCGCTGATACGCCGAGATAAACACCAAACTTTGAAATCAACAACCCCAACTGCCAAATGTCCATAGCGTCCTCTAATGGTTGCCGTGCGTGCTGTCGTGCTTTTTATCGTTATGTTTCATCATTGAAGCATGCACCATAAAACTAAAAGCCCCTTCCATTTTGTGACCGTCCTGACCTAGCAACATCCAATTGACAGTGTATGTATCTACTGGTAATCCGGGTAATTCGTAACTAAAGGCACTAGCGAGTTCCGTACTTGGCTTAAACTCAAACGGAATGGTTTCCCCACTTTTTGATTGCAACGTTACTCTAGCCAACCTTACAGGCTTGGTAAAAACCAATGATAGTTCAGGTGGAGATGACATCAACATTGCATTATCCTTAGGCGTAGATGTCTTAAGTGTTGTGTGAGCAAAAGTAGAAAAACTTAAGGCTACCATGAGCATTGAAAAGATTAGTTTCATTTAAAGTCTCCTTAGACTTGATGGGTTATAGATAACACAAATGCTTCAATATTGATGGCATTTGGGTCAATGGTATTGTCGATCAGCAAGCCTGTGACGTCTTTCATCATCGCGCTGGGCCCAGGTAAAAAAATGTTCACCCAGAATGTAGTAGATATCAAACCAGACCATGTAAAGGCCGCTTAACGACCAAAACAACACCTGTCCGCCGACTAGCAGCATAAGCCAACGATGTGAACGGCGAACAGGTCCTTTCATTACGCAACGACAGCCAAGTATTTAAGCTGTTGTTTGCGCCATATTAAATAAATGGCAGGCAGTATGAGTAGTGTCAGAATAATCGCACTAACCATTCCTCCCACCATCGGCGCGGCAATCCGACTCATGACTTCGGACCCCGTACCAGAGCCATATAAAACCGGCAGCAATCCAAAGATGATAGTGGCCGTTGTCATCATGACGGGACGAACACGCAATCCTGCACCGTGCAGTACTGCCTCGGTCAACATCTCGGCGCTCGGTAAGGTACCCCCTTCTTTGCATCTATCCATCAGTGCCTGATATTCATGATTGAGATATACAAGCATAATGACTCCTATTTCTACAGCGACACCGGCCAAGGCAATGAAACCTACGCCTACGGCCACGGAGAAATTAAAGCCTTCGATGTACATAAGCCATATGCTGCCAACCATCGACAATGGCAATGTCCCCATAATAATCGCCACTTCAATGAAGTTTCGGAAGTTGAGGTACAATAGAATAACGATTATAGCGAGCGTCAAAGGCACAACGTAAGTGAGCTTCTCCTTTGCCCTTAACATATACTCGTATTGGCCAGACCAATTAATTGAATAGCCGGCGGGTAAAACGAGTTGTTCAGCAACAACTTGCTGCGCGGTAGCCACATACGTGCCTATGTCTACACCATCGATGTCAACATACACCCATCCATTGAGCCGCGCGTTTTCACTCTTGATACCCGGTGGTCCGTCTTCGATGTAGACGTCAGCAACATCAGCTAAGGCTATACGTTTTCCTTGTGGTGTCACTACAGGTAACAAAGAAAGCGACTCTGGAGAGCTTCGGTATGACTGCGGATAACGAATATTTACTGGATAGCGCTCCAGCCCTTCTACACTCTGTGTTACGTTAACACCGCCAATTGCACTAGAGACAATTTGCTGAACATCAGCGATATTGAGCCCATATCGGGCGGCTTTTTCGCGATCAATGTCGACTTTCAAGTAGCGACCGCCAGCGACGCGTTCAGAATACACTGAAGCCGTGCCATCGACGTCAGTTAATATTGACTCAATTTGTTGGCCGATTTTTTGAATTTCCATTAGATCGGGACCACCAATTTTAATCCCAACAGGGGTTTTAATTCCTGTGGCAAGCATGTCAATTCGGGTTTTTATTGGCATCACCCATGCGTTGGTTAAGCCCGGTAAATTGACCACAGCATCAAACTCTTTAATAAGGTCCTGCGTGTTCATCCCTTCTCGCCATTGTTCTTTGGGTTTCAATTGAATAAATGTCTCAATCATGGTCAGTGGTGCGGGGTCTGTCGCCGTATCCGCCCGCCCTACTTTGCCAAATACCGTTTCTACTTCTGGTACGGTTTTTATTAATTTGTTGGTCTGTTGAAGAAGCTCTCGTGCCTTCCCGATTGATATGCCGGCATAGGTGGTCGGCATATACATCAAATCGCCTTCGTCAAGCGGGGGAATAAATTCACTACCAATTTTATCAATTGGCCAAACCCCGATAGCCAAGACAATCAATGCTGCGACCATCGTTGACTTTGGAAAGCGCAAAACTGTCTTGAGCGTCGGTATGTATAAAAACGTTAAAAACTTGTTGACTGGGTTTTTGTGTTCAGGCAACACCTTTCCACGTACAAAATACCCCATTAAGACTGGGACCAGTGTAATCGCAAGTGCCGCTGATGCAGCCATTGCATATGTTTTCGTATAAGCAAGAGGGGAAAACATCCTCCCTTCCTGGGCCTCAAGCGTAAAAACAGGTACAAAACTAACCGTAATGATCAACAAACTGAAAAATAACGCAGGTCCAACTTCGACCGCAGAATCGATAACAACCTGCCAGCGATTTTCCTTGGTAAGAGGCGTCTTTTCCATGTGTTTGTGCATATTTTCAATCATAACGATCGCACCATCACTCATGGCGCCAATGGCAATAGCAATGCCGCCCAACGACATGATATTGGCATTGATCCCTTGCATATACATAACGATTAGCGCGGTAATGATCCCGACAGGAATACTGATGATTGCGACGAGTGACGACCGAACATGAAAAAGAAAAGCGACACATACCAAAGCGACTACGATAAACTCTTCCACTAGTTTCGAAGCTAGGTTATCAACGGCTCTTTCAATTAATGCGGAACGATCATAAACAGTGACCACCTCCACGCCATCAGGTAGTCCTTTTTTTAAGTCCTCTAGTTTTGCTTTGACGCCATCTATCGTTTTTTGAGCATTCTCACCAAAACGCATCACGACAATACCGCCGACTGTTTCCCCTTCGCCGTTTAGCTCTGCTATACCGCGGCGCATTTGTGGACCGATATCTACAGTGGCAATATCCCTTATTAAAAGCGGTGTGCCATTGTCATTGACGCCAAGAGGAATAGTTTCGATATCCTTCTTATCAGAAATATACCCCGTAGCACGAACCATGTACTCAGCTTCTGCAAGCTCCACTACAGAGGCCCCAACTTCTTGATTCCCTCGCTTTATTGCCATCTGAATATGAGAAAGCGGTATACCGTAAGCGCGGAGTTTTTCAGGATCTACTTTCACTTGATACTGTTTCACCATACCCCCTAGCGCCGAGACTTCGGACACGCCAGGCACAGTTTGGAGCTCAAATTTCAAGAACCAGTCTTGCAAACTGCGTAATTGAGAAATATCGTGTTGGCCGGTTCTGTCGACCAATGCATACAGATAAACCCAACCAACGCCTGTGGCATCTGGACCTAATTGCGGCCTGGCGTTTTCAGGTAGATTGGGGGCAACTTGCGATAAATATTCAAGCACCCTGCTTCTTGCCCAATATAAGTCGGTATCATCATCAAAAATGATATAAACGTAGGAGTCACCGAAAAACGAATAACCTCGAACCGTTTGTGCACCCGGTACGGAAAGCATGGCGGTCGTTAGCGGGTACGTTACCTGATCTTCTACAACTTGTGGCGCTTGACCAGGATAACTCGTTTTGATTATCACTTGGACATCGGATAAATCTGGGATCGCATCTACTGGCGTATTTTTCATTGTAACTAAACCGCCACCGACTATGATGATGGTTGCGAGTAAAACAAAGAAGCGGTTTGAGACCGACCAACGTATGACTGCTTCTATCATTCGTGCGCTCCTTCATGTTGGCTGTGATCCATCGTTCCTTTATCAGATGCTTGTATATGTACTGTGGTAATAACGTACGCACCGTCTTGGGTTTTGGTAATTTCGATGTGCAGTCGCATACCAGCGGTAATGTCAGATAAATCAACCTCATTAGCGACGTTGAAATCCATTGTCATTGCAGGCCAATCCCACGCCTCAATAGGGTCATGTTCAAGGCTTAACTGGTTGTTAGCACTCATCACTGCATTGACCGTTGCTTGAGTCCACACAGCGTCGAGAGCGGTACTTGTTTCACTACTTGCCTCTTCAACAACATGAATGGTAGAAACAAGATATTCGCCACTTGAGGATTTTGAAATTTCAATATGCGCAAGCGTTCCAGAGGCCAAATCAGACAAGGTAATGTTATCTGCCACATTAAAATCCATCGTCATCGCGGGCCAATCCCACTCTTTTATAGCGGGATGATCGACATTTATCATTCGATGCCCATCCATTACAGAATTAATCTTGACTTCAGTCCAAACGCTTTCAGACATAGTCGCCTGTGTACTTTGTGCTGAATCGATTATGTGCACGGTTGTCACCACATATTGACCATCAGTTTGCTTACTGATCTCGATATGTGCCGATGAACCACCTTTGACCGTTGCTAAATTGATATGCTCCGCTACCACAAAATCCATGGTCATCGACGGCCAATCCCATTCTGGAATTGGACCATGTTTTGCAGTTATCATGTTGTGAGAAGGCATCACGTCTGTGATCATCACCTCTGTGAAGACCGATGTTGGACTTTCTTCAGGGGGTTCCATTCGCTTAAAGTCAGAGCTAATACTGCTCTCTGAATCAAGCATAAATTGAGCGGAGGTGACAATGCTGTCACCATCGATCAGTCCTTCAAGTACTTCTGTAAACTCGTCAACCACTCGCCCAATTTTGATTGCAACTGATTTAAATTTTCCATCTCCCAATGCCAATACAACGCGATTTTGATTGCCTGTTCGAATAACCGCTTCGGTTGGCACGATCAAGTTGGTCGAATCCATATCAGAGTGGATAGTCACTTGAGCGAACATGTTCGGCTTTAACGTATAATCTTGATTAGCAAAGCGAAGACGCACACGCAGTGTGCGGGTACTCTGTTCAAGGGTTGGGTAGACGTAGTCTACAACGCCTTGCCACGTCTTTCCGGGGAGGAAATCTAATGTCATAGTAACAGGCAGCCCTTCCACTATTTGGGCGGTTTGTCGCTCAAATACCTCTGCATCAACCCAAACCTCATCCAATGCACCAATCGACATGACTGTAACGCCAGGTTTTATAAAAAAACCTTCTCGAATGTTTAAATTATCTACGAATCCGGTTTGGGGTGCGGAAAAGGTAACGGTTTGCTGAACATTTTTTGTTTTTGTTAACGTCTCCACGACGTCTTCAGGCACTTGCAATGCATTTAAGCGAGAACGAGCAGCTACGATCAGATCTTTGTTGTTTCTGCGCATAGCAAGCAGCAATTCTTCTTGTGCATTCACTAACTCAGGCGAGTATAGAGAGTAAAGTGGTTCCCCTTTTTTAACATATTCTCCAGATGCTTTTACATGCAGTGTTTCTATCCAGCCTTCAACGCGAGGATGCACATGGATTAATGTTTCTTCGTTGTATTGAACGTACCCAACAGTTCTAATAGGGACATGCAGCGCGCGGCGCTGCACTTTCGCAGTTCGAACACCAAGATTGTTCTCCACATTTGGCGCTATAGTAATTGTTCCTGGGCCCGCATCACCACTTGAACTTTCTTCGTAGACAGGAATGAGATCCATGCCCATCGGAGACTTTCCTGGTTCGTCTCTGCGGTAATTTGGGTCCATCGGCGCAACCCAATACAACGGTTGCTTCTCTTCGTTTTGCTCATTATTCGCGGTGGATGATGAAGATGGTATCAGAAACGTGAATGCCAACGCAGTCATAATACCGCCTGCTACCCCGCCTATGACGAGTGCTTTAATTGTGCTCATTGTTGTTCTCCGATTTGAGACAAAGGAATACCTGCGTTGGTATCAAAGTAATAGTTGAGTTGAATTTTTGTTTTGACCAAATCCACACTGATATCCAGTGCGTCAATTCTGGCATTAAGATCCGCAATACGAGCGCGCACTACCTCAGCAAAGTCTCCTTCGTCGTTGGTATAAGCATTGAGCGATGCCTCAGCTTGCTCTTGCATTTGCTCTAACAATTCGAGTTCGTACAGCGCTTGTCGCTCCATTAATCGCTCATTTTCCGCATATAAAGACTGGATGTATGACATCATTTCTCTGAGGACTAAGCGCTTGTCGGTTTTAATGGCTTCAGATAGGCTTACGGCAGCCGAAACCTCTTGGTCTTGGCGGTTTTCTGTAAAAAGAGGTACATCGAAACTTACACCCATCGATAAAAAATCTGCTCGACTTGTACCGTCGGGCGTGTCGTCTCTGTAGGCGTAACTAGCGTTAACCCCCCATTGTGGCTTGTATTTTTCTTTGGCAAGGTCAATGCCGGTTTGGCTGGCGCGAATTCTTTGCTCTATCGAGAGGATCAAAGGGTGTTGATTGAGAACCATTGCAAGCGATTGTTGATCTCTGCGCTCAAGTATTGTTCTCATATTCTGCCCCATGTTTTTGATCTCAGGTAGGGCATGCGGCAACGTTAATCGAGAAAAGGCATCAAATCCCGATTGACTTGGATAATTTTGATCTCTAACTAGCCACTCTAGAAGCTTCCCTGTGGCTCTTTCTTCTAATGCTCGTAGTTTAGTAAGTCGGTCTTCCAACCTTGTTAATTCCAACTTTGCACGAACGATATCTTGCTGATTTACGCGTCCAAAGGCAGTTGAATAATTTGCCTTTGCAATATCGCTGAGCTGTTCAAATAACGCTTTATCTTCATCAATTAGCTTTACACTTTGCTGCGCCCGATATATTTCTAACCATAAGTTTGATACTTGAACGCGTGCTTTGGCCACTCGGTCGGCTCTCATCAGGGGATGCTCTGCTGCTTGCTCCCGCAATTGACGAGACCTTATGGCTAACGAATCACCACGAGGAAACATCTGTGACACACCTACTTTTAGCTGAGTCATGGGTTCTTGATCAAACGCAAAACCATCAGTGGGTACATTTGCTAAACCGATGTTGACAACGGGGTCTGGTAGGCTCGAGGCGACGACACTACTGGATAATGTGGCACGTTCACGATGTGCACTGCCAACGAGCCATGGATCATTTTCTACCGCTATTTCTATTGCACGTTTGAGCGTTAATTTTTCATCCGCGATAGCGGGAGATACCATCGAAAACGAGAGCGCTCCCCAAATAAAAACAAAAAGATAAAACCGGTTCATTAGAATTGCTCCTCATAGGTGTTGACTTCAGCATAGGTCGTAACTGAACCATCTACATTAAGTTGCAATACAAGATAACGTTGGAATCGTTCGTCAACTTCCATACCCGGCGATCCAATTGGCATGGCTGGAACGCTCAACCCTAAAGCCCCTTCAGGAGGGTTTTCTAAAAATTGTTGGATGTATTTTGCGGGTATGTGCCCCTCAAATACAAACCCGTCCTGAGAAAGAGCAGTATGGCAGGAGCGATACTGGGGTTCGACGCCATATTTATCTTTGACTCTGGACATTAGCGTGACATTTGTCACATCTGTCTCAAAGCCATGTTCTTCAACATGTCGCACCCATTTTTGACAACATTTACATGTTCTACTCTTGTAGACATGTAATGTGAATTTCGGTGCCTGTGTTGCAGACTTTGCATCATCCTTTGCCTGCAGTACATCACTGCACGCCGTTAAAAAGAGGACTAAAGAAAACAAAGCCCCAAACGGTATATTTTTGTTCATAAACAACTCTCACATATATTGGATTTTGCACGCTTTACGATGGAAACGTCACGTGCAGTAACTGTTAGTCTTTACATCGACTAATCTAATTACACGAGAGAGTATTTTGGGGGGCGTAAATGTATAGCGATAAAGACTTTATGCAGCCTAGTTTGTTTGCTTAGGGCTGGGGTGTTCAACAGTTTTGGTGTTTCGAAACTCTCCCCAGCCAACATGCCGAGCTGAAAGACTGCCATGGGACAACAGCAATTTTGATTGCAACAACTCTCTGATGCGTCGTGTGATGAGTGGTCCATGTGATGACCGATTCTGTTATCTATTTCATGCACCATATCGCTTGCACATGGCGTAGCTACACTCGCGAAAGACCCGCTTACTTGCACGCTCAACAAAGCGATAACAACGAGGTATTTGACGAATGAAAGTTTCACTTAAACCTGACTCCTTTAATGAAACGCGTTTTCACGGATTAGCTACGGCAATGAGAATATCAAATGGCCCTGACAGACAGATTACCTTGACATTACAATTTTGTAATCATGAGCGATATTGATAGCGAAAGTGTATTTTTAGTTGAATATTTGCGACTTCGAGCTACGATGTGGCGCGCTCATTAGTATATTGAATACTCTGTTGGTTGCTGGCATACGTTTTATTATTAGTATACTAACAGCATTTTACGATTGCGGTGTATTCAACAGGCTTACTCCATTGAATTAAAGCTATGCAGCAGGTTAATCACACACCATGAAAATACTTGTAGTCGAAGACGAAGTAAAAACGGGCGATTACATCAAACAAGGGCTAATTGAATCCGGCTTTGTTGTAGAATTAGTAAGGACTGGCCTGGATGGTCACCACAAATCGATGATTGGTGATTATGAATTAATCGTACTCGATGTAATGCTGCCCGACATAGAAGGTTGGAAAATCCTGTCTTCATTGAGAGAGTCTGGTAAATTTACACCCGTTCTTTTTTTAACCGCTCGCGATCACGTTAATGACAGAGTCAAAGGACTTGAGTTAGGCGCAGACGATTATTTGGTTAAACCGTTTGCTTTCGCGGAACTCCTCGCAAGAGTGCGCACCTTGATCAGGAGAGGGACTTCTGTCCCTAACAACACGTTACACATTGCAGATTTGGAGCTTGATATCCCTTCTCGCGTTGCGAAGCGCGGTGGCAAAGTAATCAATCTGACGACTAAAGAGTTTACATTGCTTGAACTAATGGTCAGACGTCAAGGTGAAGTATTGCCCCGTTCTTTGATCGCCTCTCAGGTATGGGACATGAATTTTGACAGTGACACGAATGTCATTGATGTCGCTATCCGAAGATTGCGTGCAAAAATTGATGATGACTTTCCTGTAAAGCTAATTCAAACTGTCAGGGGAATGGGCTATAAAATGAGTGTAGATGATAGTAACGAATAAACTAAAACGGCCAAACTCTCTTGCGTTTAGAGTCACTATACTTGTTGGCATTACCGTATTTTTGTGCCTTACAATAATCAGCTTAATCGTTCAACAATCAATTGCAACGCATTTTGCTGAACAGGATGCTGATGAATTAAATGAGGTATTCCATGCTGTAAAACGAAAGCTTAGCGAAGCATACACTGAAAAGGTGGCACCTTCGAGTATCCTCGTTGAAGCAGTGTCTGGTCATCATGGAGTCTATTACCTTGTGCAAAATGAAGATGGAGAATCCGTATTTTCGAGTAAAGGCGTTGACTTGCACAAATACCCCGGTCAATTGTTTGACAACGATCTCATAACGCCTGATATGTTGACACTTTTTTTTGATGGATCCCATATGTTGCGAGCAACTGAAGCTCTCGTGACCGTCAGCACTGGTCAGAATAAGTCTACATACCGTGTTGTGGTAGCCTCCAACATGGAATTTCATATGAATTACATGGAAGACTTTGAAAAGACGTTATGGGGCATTATTTTCGTGTCTGGTTTGATCACGATAATAGTGGCACGTTTTGCTGTGTATCGAGGCCACTCGCCGCTACGAAAACTGAGTAGAAAAATAGGTTCTATTACTGCTGACAAGCTCGATATCCGACTAAATCCTTTAGAGGTACCGGTCGAGCTCGCAGGATTAGTGGGGTCGTTTAATGCTATGATTGAACGACTCGAAGCTGGCTTTGAGCAACTTTCATATTTTTCTGCGGACATTGCGCATGAATTGAGAACACCGGTCACAAACCTGACAACTCAAACGCAGGTTATTCTGAATCAACCGCGCACTGAAAGTGAATATGTTGAAATTTTATATTCTAATTTGGAAGAATACGAACGTATGACCAAGATGGTCAGTGACATGTTACTTCTAGCCAAAACGGAACATGGACTCGTCAAGCCACAGTTAGAGCGACTAAATTGCCGGGCAGAGCTTCAAGAATTAGTTGAGTATTTTGAACTACTGGCAGAAGAAAGACAAATTCAAATTCGCATCCGAGGGGCCGATGCCACAATTGATTGCGATAGGTCCATGTTTCGACAAGCTATGAGTAATCTATTATCAAACGCAATTCGATATTCCTTCGAAAACGCGATTGTTAAGGTAGCAGTATCTACCAACGATGAACATACAAAAATTACCGTTTCAAATCCAGGCCCGAAAATCTCTGATGACCATCTTCAGAGACTTTTTGATCGCTTTTTTAGAGCAGACCCTTCACGAAAAAATCATGGTCAAGGCGTTGGTTTAGGATTGACTATCGCTCGTTCATTGCTTCACATGAACGGAGCTAAACTAACGGTTAGCTCAGATGACAACTTAACCGTATTTGTTGTTTCATTCCACAAATAATCAATCAAACTTCGTCCTGGACTCTAAACAGGTGGTCACTTTCTGAAGCTGATGTATCGGCCACTTCCCCTCATTTGTCATGTTTGCACTTTCCAACACCTGCTTCATAAAACTGGACATTTCATCATTAATCTTAATACAGTTGCTGGTATAGGCTTTACTTGTGTGTATCAACAATTGATCTAACAGTTCGGAATAAGTTGATTAATACCTTCGGAAAAAACCAAGCCTAGAGCCTCACTACCAAATTGGGAAACTCATTTTTCAGTTCCTCAATTATTGGATAAAGAATGATAACCTGCTCACTGTGAAAAACACCTGGAGCCAGATGGAAAACGCACATCTGTCGTGTTGTTTCAGCTGCTATAATAGTCGTCATCATTGACTCATTGTGGCCAATCACACTTAGGACTATTTCATTCGCATCGTTTGAAATTTTCCCACACGCTCGGACGGTGACGCCACAAATATCAGTGCCATTGTGTATGTTTATAAAAAGCCAAAATGCTATTTTTCGAAAAAACGGATTGCACAGGAGTCTACCAAGATCTATCCTGGAAAAAGCAGCTAACAACTATGTCACTAAACTGCTATCAAAACGAACCCAAGTTGATACTGTTGGAGTGTCAAGAGTTTGCCCAATAAAATGTTGTTCAGAAAAATCAAACCGATTAGCAGGGTGTTTACTATCGCAGCTAGGTGACCCGATATTAGTGCTGTCACTGAAGCTTTTTACCAATCGGCTACGTCAATTAACCATTATCTTGTAGGCTGCGTCTAAATTGTTATACATCCATTCTAGAGCAGCCTTTCCATGGTGGTCACAGAGACCGAACTCCAAGAGAACATCTATCTGACGTAGATTTTCCATCAATTTCTTAGCTTGAGAAACAAGAAAATTTGTAAGCCCAAGTGCAAGCACAACACTAAGTACAACCGCAGCGTTGTTAAGTTTTGCAAGCCCATCTAATAACTCTACCTGGCAGATAAACTTAAAGTCAGAACTAATATCTACATAGTCGATACCTCGGGAAAGACACAGTTTCACAAAACTAGTATCAACCTGATCGATACAGACAACAACAATAGAGATATTCTCCAATGATGTCTCCGCATCATTACCAAATATATCCATACTTCGCCCGAGCGCGTCCCAACTTCACTCGTAGCCAATCTGGCTTTTTCAAGTTTTCGTCCAGCAATAACCAGACGATCAGGAAAATGCAGTGCTAGCTTTTAGCAATTAAGCGGCCTACTTAGCCATAGCCTCCGACAATTAGTATTTTTCCAGATGCGGCGGACCATCCATTTTTAAATATAGATTCTGACGGCATAGATTCTGTTCTTACTTTTAATTTGGCTGGATGTTTCACTAACAATTCTTGGGGAACAGTTTGACTTAAAAAAGCACAAGTAGTGATATTATTTGAATGTGCATAAACTATCATTTAAAACTTAATTTGCCTGAATGATTCAAAGTTAAAAGGCAGATACGTGATCATCATTTCTATATCACTCTTTCATCTGGAAGTATTATTTCGTCCATCTGTGGCTTAGATAAATTTCTGCTACTGCGCCATAGTTGCAATTCTTTTCCTCCAACTATGGCAGGAAGTTGGCAATTATCATCCTAGCCGCTCTTAATAGCCAACATTCGTCTGAGACTATTAACATGTATAGCCGTAGTAAAAAGGTTGATTGCTCAATGCCCTGAAAGACAATGAAGCCCCAATTCTAATAATTGACTGTCATGGTAACCATGGCGGAAGTGAAGCTAACGGCTGGCTGCAAATAGGAGAAGACAAAGTTGATACGTGGTTTTTACCGTGCAAAGGCGAATTGCCCCCTATAGTCATATTAAGCTCCTGTCTAACTGCGGCTTTAGCGGGATCACATGCAAGTGTAGCTAATGGTTTTTTGAATTTAGGAGCTATAACTGTAATAGGCACATTGCTTCCTGTTGATGGTTTAAAGTCAGCTGCTTTCGTTGGTAGGATTATTTATAGGTTAACAGGTTTTTTGAATGCACTTTCAGCGCTAGACGTTCAGTATATTACATGGAGAGAGTTTATGACTGGGTTTCTAAGAATGTCATTCATTACTGATTTGCTGACACTTATGAAGAGCACTTTTATCAATCATGAGCAATATATGGAAGCACACAGTAAGGCTAATTATTTTATTAATTTAGGTCTTAAAGATTGGTTTGAGAAAACTGTTGAGCTCATTTCTGAAATAGCTCAAGTTGAACTCGATATCTTGTATGCCTTTATCGACTCAATAGTTTTTACCGAAACTATGTGTTATAGCCAAATCGGTCGACCCGAAACAATACTCATTAATCTGGAATAAATTGATTTGTGAAAACACCACGTTCGCCGGCTCGGTGTTAACGAATAGGAATAATGGCCTATTGCGTATGGGGTGATGTTATCAACCCTGTAAGATGGATGCCGCTCCCCTTTTATGGGGTAGAGCCCAACCTTGCAAAGAATTTAATGGATGGTATCAGAGGCCGGACTTGAATCGTCACACCCTCGCTAGCAACGGATTTTGAATCCGATGTATTTACTACCTATAAAACAGCAACAAAAAAAGCCCTTGCATTTCTGCAAGGGCTTCAATGATGGTGCCTCGACCCGGGATCGAACCAGGGACACGCGGATTTTCAATCCGCTGCTCTACCAACTGAGCTATCGAGGCACATAAACTGTGCTATGTAAGCTTTATAAAAAACTTTGCAAAACTTTGCAAGCTTTATCGAAGTGCTTACTAACTTTAAAACTATTGCTCTAAAAGCTTTTTTGGTAAATCTGATTGGAAGTGCTTGCACTTTTCAATCCGCTGCTCTACCAACTGAGCTATCGAGGCTAAAACTTGTTAGCGTTCTAGACGTTGCCGCCTGTCCTGCTGTGGGTGCGTATTAAACGGTTTTCGCTTTCACAAGTCAACCGTTTTTCTCGCTTTTTTTGCGCTTTTATTACTGTTTGCGCATTGTTTGCTCAAAAAACGCTTTTTTGCTTATTTTTCAGGCGGGACATAGCCCTCAATCGTAGGCTCTACGTCGTCAAACAAGTACGCCGACATTTTTTCTTCTAAAAATGAACGGGCATTCGGTTCCATCATATTTAACTTATGCTCATTAATTAGCATGGTTTGTTTCTTTTGCCATTCGGCCCATGCTTCTTTAGATATGTTGTCGAAAATACGCTTACCCAGTTCACCCGGATAAAGTTGGAAATCTAAGCCGTCAGCTTCTTTTTGAAGCTTGCGACAAAATACCGTTCTTGCCATGTTATTTCCTTTCGTTCGCTATCTGCTTAGCAATTAACACTACGTCACGCTTAGTATGCCTAACGCATTAACTGCTGAATAATTTTGGTTGTAGGTGCCGCTAAACCAACTTCAATAGGCTCGTTCAACGAGAACCAACGAAATGCCCTTTCGGCAACGCGTTTTGTTGGGGGAGAGTTTACCACGGCCACTACCGGTGTGATATCTAAATGAAAGTGGCTAAAAGTATGTCGAAACCCTTCAAGCGCTCGGGTTTCAGCTACACTGATACCTCGTTCGTTCAGCTTATCAATCCCCTCGTCTATTGACGACACTTCAATAAAACCATACAGGCCACCCCACAGCCCTGTTGAAGGGCGCTGCTCTAAATACACTTGGCTATTAAACTGTGCCACCATCATAAAGGTGGATTTTTCGGGCAGTGTCTTTTTCGGTTTTTTACCCGGGTAGTCGGTTTGCGCACCTTGGGCATAGGCAATACAGTCGGCTTGAAGCGGGCACTCATCACACTTTGGCTTGCTTCGCGTACAGATCATAGCGCCCAAGTCCATCATCACCTGCGTATAGTTAGCACAACGTCCGCCTTCTGTTCTGGTAGGTGTATTTTTCTCGGCCACCTCCCACAGTGCATTTTCTACCGTTTTCTGACCCGGCCACCCACCTATTGCATAGTATCGCGCTAGCACACGCTTCACGTTGCCGTCTAAAATAGGAAAACGCATATTGCGAGATAGCGACAAAATTGCTCCCGCTGTTGAGCGTCCTATACCCGGTAAATCCATAACTTCTTCAAGGCTATAAGGAAACTCACCGTTGTATTTTTCCACCAGCGTATTGGCAGCTTTATGCAGGTTTCTTGCTCTTGCGTAATAGCCTAGCCCTGTCCAATGATGAAGCACATCGTCTTGAGATGCCTTAGCTAAGTCATGTACAGTGGGGAAAGACGCCATAAAGCGTTTGAAGTAAGGAATTACCGTGGCAACTTGCGTTTGCTGAAGCATAATTTCCGACACCCACACTTTATAAGGCGTGACGTCTTGCTGCCAAGGCAAATGCTTTCGCCCATACTTATCAAACCATGCGAGCACTCGCTCTGCAAAGCTACTTGTGTATTGTTGTTCTATCATAATTGTTTGTATGCGTCGTAACGTCTACTTATTCATTAATAAATAAAGTTTGGGCGTTTTCTCATTAGCAACCATTCATTAAAAAGCGCGCTATGGTAGCATGTAAACAGCCAGTTTATTGTTAAGGAGCACACGTGTCTGTGCAGCACCCTGTTTTATTTTTTCCCGGTACGCTTTGCGACGAGCGCATCTATCTTCCGCTTTGGCGCAAACTCAATATTGCGCAACGCCGCTACGTGCCACTTCAGTGGGCAGCATCGCTGGAAGAAATGCTAGCATTAAGTGAAGACCGCATTCTGGAAAACGAAAAAGTGCACCTTGTGGGTTACTCCATGGGCGGATTTATCGCTGCGTTGGTGGCGCAGCGCAATCCCGCTAACATTGCTTCGGTTACATTAATCGGCTACAACCCAGAAGGGTTGTCAAAAGAAGAAATTGCCAAGCGAAAGCAGCTCACCGCGATGCTTCAGCAAGGAAACTTCAAGCCCGATAACGATGCTTACCTTTCGCGATTCGTTCACCCTTCACGCTTAGAAGACGACAATGTGATTGGCGTTATCAAATCCATGGCACAGGATTTAGGTAAAACAACATTACTTAACCACACACTCGCTACCACACCACGAGAAAGTACCGTTAAAGCGCTAGCAGAGATCAATGCACCAGTGACGTTTATTACCGCCGAGCAAGACGCTATTGCCCCCGCACAGGCAATACAACACTTGAAGCGCTCGCTACCTAAGGCGGCATTTCACGTCATTAGCGAGGCGGGTCATACCTTGGTGCTAGAGCAAACTGAAGCGGTAGCATCTATTATTGCCAAACAAATTGGCGTATAAAATTACAGCATTTTTACCACTCTAGCGTTGCATAAGCCGTGGGTAAGTGGATAATGCGCCACCAGAAAATTGGGTAAGAAAGGCATTGCAAATGAGGCAATTCAAAAGTCAGGCGGAAGCAGAAGCCGCTGGAGTATACGTCAGCAAAGTAAAAAGCTTTGTGAAACGTGAAGGCAGACTCACAAAAGCACAAGAAAAGGCATTGACAGATCATTGGCCAACCAAAGGTATCGACTATGCTGATACCCCCTTGTCGCTGTCAGAGATATTTGGCCGCAGCGCGCCTGTCGTTGTGGAAATTGGCTTTGGAATGGGTAAATCTTTGGTTGAAATGGCCGCCAATGCTCCTGAGAAAGACTTCATAGGCATAGAAGTCCACCGACCTGGCGTTGGCGCGTGCTTGTCTGACGCCAATGAACAAGGCGTTGAGAACTTGCGTGTAATGGAGCATGACGCGGTTGAAGTACTGAAAAACATGATACCTGACGGTTCTTTATCTCGCCTGCAGCTATTTTTTCCAGACCCATGGCATAAAAAACGTCATCATAAACGTCGTATTGTACAACCTGAATTTGTAGAGTTAGTTCGCACGAAGCTGGCCATTGGCGGCTGCTTTCATATGGCGACTGACTGGGAGCAATACGCTGAGCACATGTTAGATGTCATGAACAATGCTGACGGTTACACCAACACTGCGACGGATGGCGATTATGTGCCTCGTCCAGACTACCGCCCAATCACTAAATTTGAAACCCGAGGTCAAAAGCTAGGCCACGGCGTATGGGACATCATTTTCGAGCGCACTAAGTAATGATTCTATCTCCTCAAAGCCAGCTTTTAGAACGCAACATTTCACTGTTTGAAAAGGGTCAGTGGGCATTTATCAATCCTTCAGATGCCTACTTTTTAGATAGTTTGAAATCTCAGGAAGTTACCGTAGTTCATCAGTATTTTGATGTATTTTCGGAATCGGTTCGGGTTATTCCTTCAGCGTCATTTGATAGCAGAGATATTAGCCATAAAGGCTTTGAGGTGACACAGAAGGTCGGCAATCATACGCACATCTTTACGCCTTTTGTCACATTAGAAAAGTCACACACCGACGTGATGATTTTCTTACCAAAAGCAAAGACGCATTTTCAGATGTTGCTAAGAATGGCCGCTGGTATGGTGGGTCAACATGGTCGCATCCATGTCGTTGGAGAGAATAAAGGCGGTATCAAGAGCGCGGCCAAATTGATGCAACAATACGGTGCGGCACAAAAAGTAGATTCGGCACGTCATTGCAGCCTGATTACTGTCGTCGTTGACGAGCCACATATTGCATTTGAAGTCGACGCGTGGGTCGATGTGAACACCTACACCGTCGAAGACACTTCGTGGAATGTGGCCACAATACCTGGTGTCTTTAGCTATAAAGAGCTAGATGCAGGTACAGAATTACTATTGGAAAAACTGTCGTCATCACTTAGCGGAGAAATACTTGATTTCGCATGTGGTGCAGGCGTTATAGCCAGTTACATAATGCTTAAGTATCCACATTTGAAATTGCACTTAACCGACGTCAGTGCTCTTGCTGTTTATTGCAGTGCATTAACCTTAGCGGAAAACCAACTGACTGCGACCCTTTATGCAGCGGACGGACTGCACGGGTTCGCCCACAAGGTCCAGCATATTGTTACCAACCCACCGTTTCATACCGGCGTAAAAACTGACTATACGGTCACTAAACGCTTTATTGCAGAGGCAAAAGCCTGCTTAACTCGCGGTGGTACCATGCAAATGGTCGCCAATCGCTTTTTGCCTTATCCAGGGTTGCTGTCAGAGCACTTTCAAACGGTATACACAACCGCACAAACCTCACAATTTTCTGTCTATCAGGCCGCGTTGTAATTAAAAAAGCGTTTAGCTTGTGCTAATTTAGCATGTCTAGCTGATGTTAAAGCCATTGAGTTCTTTTCTCGATGGCTTTTTATGCTGTTCTAACCTTATGACATAACATAATGAGTGCACTGTGCATCAAGCTCTGGGAGAGCGTCTGTGAATATTGTATTTGCTATTTCGGAAGTTGAAGAACTGGTGAAAACCGGCGGCCTGGCAGATGTAGGAAAAGCCCTTCCTCTCGCACTTCATGCATTAGGCGAGGACATTACCATTGTCATGCCGTACTACCGCGTTCTTGCTGAGCAACTTAATCTCACCACGGTAACAGAACAACAAACGTTGTTTACTGAAGGCAAGGTTTATCATTTTAATATTCGCTATATGCAGTGGCACAACATTCCTGTTTACTTCATTGACTCACCTGAGCATTTTATGCGGGAAGGGCTCTATGCTAATGCGTTCGATGCTTATGACGACAACGGCGAGCGATTTAGTTTCTTTAGCGGTGCAGTGCTACAAGCTTTGAAAGCTATTGATAAGCAACCAGATATTATTCACTGTCATGACTGGCACACGGCAATGCTGCCATTTTTACTTACCCATGAACAGTCGGGCTATTTTAAAGATACCGCGACGGTTTTCACGATTCACAACGCCGCCTTCCAAGGGGTGCACAAGCTTGAGAGCATTCCCTACCTTCGCCATCACCCTGACATTTCAAATCAAGTGCATGGCGGGTATATCAATATGCTCCAGAGCGGCATCGAGTTTGCGACGAAAATCACAACGGTCAGCCCTAATTATGCAAAAGAACTATTAACCGACTTAGGTAGCCATGGACTGCACGAACGATTAGTCAAACGCCAATCTGATTTAAGCGGCATTCTGAATGGCTGCGACTATACTCAGTGGAACCCAGAGACCGACGAATTTTTGCCGGAAAATTTTAGCGCCGATAACCTACATGCCAAAATATCGTGTAAGCGAGTATTACAGCAAAAATCGGGGTTGCCTGAGAATGAAAGCGTACCGTTAATTGGCATGGTTTGCCGCCTTACCGAACAGAAAGGGTTTGGTTATATACTTCCAATTCTGGATGACCTTATTAAACACAATATCCAAATGGTGATTGTAGGCACAGGCGATCCTAAAGTGTGCATGGACTTAGGTGAGTTTGCGCAACAGCACCCCAGTCAATTTGCCTTTATCAACGGCTTTAGTTCTGAACACGCCCATTTAGTCGAAGCAGGAGCAGACTTCTTCCTTATGCCATCTCAGTTTGAGCCGTGCGGGTTGAATCAGATGTACAGTCTAGCGTACGGTACTGTCCCAATCGTGCGCTCAGTGGGTGGCTTAAAAGATACCGTAATCGATTACAGTCACGAACTCGAAGGAACTGGGTTCGTTTTTGACGACCCTACTCCGTATGCACTTTTGACGTGTATTCGTCGAGCGCTGCTCGCCTATTATGAAGACAGGGCTAAGTTTAGGAACATGCAACTGCGCGGAATGAACACACGGTTCACATGGGAAGCTGCAGCGAGAGACTATCAACAGCTTTACGCGTCACTTTGAGGATTGGCCTTTTGTCATATTAATTATTGTTTATGCGCGTCTTTCCTTTTTTAGAATAATGCGCCACTATTGTTTTATGGAAGACGCGGATGGACTATAAGCAACACGGATATGACAGATAACGCTGTTAAGCTTTCTATAAGAAATCTTTTTCTATGGGTAGTAATGTCAATTACTACGTTCTCACTTGCCGTATTGTCAACGCTCGCCGTCTACACACAGATTGATACATACCGCCATGAGTTAGAATCTAACGCAATCATGCTGGCAAAACTGGTTGCAAGAAGCTCTGCAACCTACCTCTATGATGAAACACCTGAGCGCATTGAAGTTGCCTTAAGTAACCTTAGTGCAGCGGAGTTTGTTTTAAACGCGCATGTTTATAAGCAACTAAACACAGCAGCAGAACCTCAGATATTTGCCTCATATAACAGAGAAGGGCAGCTATTGCTTGGAGGCAAAGAGAACCAGCTACCCTCTTTGCTTATGACGCCTCAGCTAGCAGATAATGGCCATTATTTAGAACTAAGTGCAAAGGTTTTCGATACCGAAACCAATATTCAACTCGGTTGGGTATATTTGCGCGTGTCGTCGGACAACTTCAATGAACTCGTCGGAAAGTCAATTTGGCTTAATATAGCAGTAGCACTGGTATTGCTTGCTATTAGTTTTTACTCAGCAGTACGATTTCAGCGCGTTGTCACCGGCCCTGTAGAAGACATCGCACGCTTTTTACAGCGGACATCTCGACAAAGGGACTATTCTGCACGGGCTGAGCGCTCAAGTATTCGAGAGCTTGATATTCTGGCTGACGCTTTAAATGTCATGCTGTTTCGTATGCAAGAATATATGCAAAAGCAGCGACAAGCCGAAGAGCAGCACAGAAAACTAAACGCTAGCCTTGAAGATATGGTTAACCATCGCACCACAGCATTGAAAGATGCAAACCAAGAGCTCATTCAAACGCTAGAGAAGCTACACCAATTTCAGCGGCAGATTGTGCAGAATGAAAAGATGGCATCCCTTGGTGATATGGTCGCTGGTGTTGCCCATGAGGTAAACACGCCGATAGGCTTGGGGGTGACAGCATCTACCATGATGTTAGATAGGCTTGAGGTTATCCAGAAAGACTTCGAGAATAAAACGCTCAAAGCCAGCGCCATGAAGCGCTTTTTAGACGAAAGTAAAGAAAATCTGAATATCATCTACCGAAATTTGAACCGAGCGGCGGAGCTTATTAGCAGCTTTAAGCAGGTTGCGGTGGATCAAACGTCAGAATCTAGCCGAAGTTTTTGCGTTGTACAGCTAGTTAATGAGATACTATTGTCATTGCAGCCTCGACTCAAAAAATTAAAACACAACATCAACGTAAATTGCGACCCTACCCTTAACGTTGAAACGAAGGCTGGCCCAATAAATCAAATCTTGATTAACTTAATAATGAATTCAGTTATTCATGGGTTTGAATCTATGGAAGAAGGCACAATTGATATTAGTGCCGAGTTAGTTAGTGATAATAAACTCAAGCTTGTTTATACCGATAACGGTAAAGGCATTCCCCCTGAGATTCGCAAGCGAATATTCGACCCCTTCGTGACGACAAAGCGCGGCCAGGGTGGTTCAGGATTAGGGATGCACCTGGTGTACAACTTAGTGACGCAAGCCCTTAATGGTTCAATATCGATAACCAGTGAGGAAGGCGAAGGGGTGGAATTTGTAATTATATTCCCCGTTATTAATGCGAAAGCCCCAGAATAGTTGTATAAAGTATGAACTTTTCTTGATTTTTATTGGCTAACCCCAATATTTCGCTGTTAAGAATATTCACAAGTTACTTGCAATCAAGTATATGAATATTAAAATTTAACCAGTTAGTTGCTTAAATCGTATTTTAGAAAGAGTATAGAACGCCATGCAGACGCCAAATGTGTTAATTGTTGAAGACGAAGTGGTAACCCGTACCACGCTTAAGAGTTTATTTGAAGCGGAAGGGTATAATGTATTTGAAGCCGAGAATGGTGACCAAATGCATGATTTCTTCGAGAATCACGCTATTAACTTGGTGATTATGGATATTAATCTTCCAGGGAAGAATGGCCTTATTCTGGCGCGCGAAGTGCGTGATCGTAAAAATGTAGGTTTAATTTTTCTTACTGGCCGTGACAACGATGTAGATCGTATTTTAGGTCTGGAAATTGGTGCCGACGATTATCTAACTAAACCATTTAATCCTCGCGAACTTACTATTCGTGCACGCAACTTACTCTCTCGCACTACTAACTCTGCTGAAGACGACGATTTGCCAAGCCGCGTTAGCTTTAACGGCTGGACACTTGACGGTGATAGCCGCTCATTGATTTCTCCTACGGGTAAAGAATTCCGTTTACCGCGCAGTGAGTTTCGTGCCCTTCACCTTTTCCTTAGCAATCCAGGTAAGATCCTTACCCGCGAGCAGCTTATTATGGAAATGACAGGTCGTGAGCTACGTCCAAATGACCGCACAGTAGACGTGACTATCCGCCGAATTCGTAAGCACTTCGAGTCAGATCCAACAGATGAAGAGTTGATTGTAACTATTCACGGAGAGGGCTATCGCTTCTGTGGACAAGTCGACGGCTAAGCATTTGCTTGAACAACGTCAAAATCACGAAAAAGCCGCTATTTAGCGGCTTTTTTATGGAGGTTGCCCCGTCCGAAATAACGTTGTGCCTCTAAACACCAATGGTTTTAGACGGCTGGCGCTATTAAGCAGTGAATATCACCGCTTAATAGACATCAATAGTGCTACCGTGCATCAAACACGATGGAGTAGTGATAACGCTTTTCCTCTAATAAAAAGGCTTTGTGCGTACTCGGACTCCATGAGTCGTCTCCGCCAACCCCCATATGCGCATGGTCAATATAAACAAAGATGCAATCCTGCGGCGATAAATCACAGGTATGCTTTGCACTATCAAGCTGCGCCTGTCCGAATTCACTGACATTAAAGTTGAATTGTCCCTGCACATTTACGCCGCCAATGTCCAATTGCTTGCAGCCACAGCGCAAACCGTTGTCCGTTGGGAAAATATATTGGGTTTGAAACTCATTAACAGGAAGCGTGTAGCGACCGTAACGCGCTGCTGATTTCCTGTCGGGGTAATTTTCAAACGGCCCCAATCCCAGCCAAGAAACGTTTACCTGCTCTTGCGCTGGCACCGCCATTTGCATACCAATTCTTGGCATGGGCGGCAAACTATCATCTAATAACACGTCCACATCCACTTTCAGTGATGCAAGTGTATTAATAGTGTACGTCCACTTGGTGGCAGCCACGAGGGCGCCGTCATAGTGATACTCAAATAACGATGTTATACGTACATCGCTGGTGCTCTGTTCTACTTCAACATCTGTGCATGTACGATTCCACTGCCCTACACCTGCGCGACGCCAACGAGACTCCCATGCATTTGGATCTGGGTTATCCACTTCGCTAACACCAATATCATTATCAAGTGGGGCCCTGAAAAAATTATCCTCTAATGGTGCGCTAAGTGTTTCATTCTCATTTTTTAGCCAAGACGTTAAAAGCCCGCTTCTCTTGCTAAACCTAAACACTTGGTTTTTCGCATTAACAATGAAATTCTCATCCTGAGCTTCTATCGCTATATCAGTGTTATTACTTTTTGCGTCTTTTTTATTAGAAGAAAACGACACAATACCGCTTTTATTGGTAAGTACTAACTGCGCAGTGTCCATCACGTGCCCGGCTTTCGCCCATGAACAATCTTCGGCTAATACAACATCGATATTGAGGTGGTAATCAGCGCCCGCCTTAAACGTAATTTCCGGCACTAAATTGAGCGTCTGGGTGTGTTGTGGTGCAATATCAATGTCGCATTCACCTGCGACAATAACTTCTCCGTTTTCTAACACCTGCCAGCGCAAAAGCTCGTTATCCGTGCGCCTAAACAAGTAGTCACTAGTGATAGAAAGGGAGAGCGTATTCTGCTTTTCGACCAGCGAAAAACTTAAGTGTTGCTGACAGTACTTTGCTTCAAACAAATGTGGATGTGGCGTTCTATCAGGAAACAGTAAGCCATTAATACAGAACTGTCTGTCGTTGTCCGTATCGCCAAAGTCGCCGCCGTAGGCCCAATACGCCTCTTTACTATCGGTATACTTAGTTAGTCCTTGGTCAACCCAGTCCCAAATAAAGCCACCTTGAAGGCGGGGATAAGCCTTAAATGCCTTCCAGTACTCATCAAAGCTTCCCAAACTATTTCCCATCGCATGCGCATACTCACACAGTATGACGGGGCGATTTTCGCCAGGCATGGACAACCATTTTTTAATTGCCCATTTAGGTACTGCGTCGTCTTTGATGTCGGTATCTACTCTTGCATACATAGGTGCGATGATGTCGGTTGCGGTAGTATCAGCACCGCCGCCCTCGTATTGCACTGGGCGAGATGGATCAAAGGATTTAGCCCACCCATACATCGCATCATGGGTAGGTCCATGCCCACATTCATTGCCTAATGACCAAATAATAATGCAAGGGTGATTTTTGTCTCGCTCTACCATTTGAGTGAAGCGCGCCATGTAAGCGCCTGCCCATAGTGGATCGCGAGACAGCCTCCCCATTGGAAACATACCGTGGGTTTCTATATTGGCTTCGTCTACTAGATAAAGCCCGTATTCATCACAAAGTTCATACCATCGAGGATGATTAGGATAATGTGCGGTCCGCACAGCGTTAAAGTTGTTTTGCTTTAACAGTTTTATGTCTTCAAGCATGTCATCTTCATTTATGGCATGCCCTTTTAGTTGATGATGTTCATGACGGTTGACACCGCGAATCAGCACGGCCTTGCCATTAACGAGAAGCTGCCCGTTTTTCATTTCCACGTTTCTAAAGCCTACGCTATAGGCCTCTCTGTCTACCACATTGTCGTTATTATCAATCAGTGATACCACGATGCGGTAAAGGTAGGGTGTTTCTGCAGTCCAATGCTTAGGCTCTTTAACACTTAACGTTTGGAAAACCACGTCATCCCAACCGCCCTTCTCGTCAATACGCTTGTTATTAGTACCAGTAATCTCGTGTTCGGTAACGGCATGGGTACCGTCGAAAAGCTGAATGCCCACCTTGTAACTAGAAGGCGCTTTAATTGACGTGCGAACTGAGAGCTCTCCGTCTCGATAGCACGCATCGAGGCGAGGTGTGACAAAGACATCTTGAATGTGGTGGTGAGGCTTAGTGATTATGCTCACGTCACGGAAAATACCGCTTAGCCACCACATGTCTTGATCTTCTAAATAACTACCGTCTGACCATCTAATGACCATGGCCGCCAAACGATTCTCGCCCTCAACAAGCAGCTTAGTGAGATCAAATTCAGCAGGTAAACGGCTGTCTTGTGAATAACCAACGTATTCTCCGTTACACCATAGATGAAAGGCACTATTTACCCCTTCAAATACTACGTGATTACGCTGTGAAAGCTGTTCTTTCGTTATGTTGAAGACTTTTCGGTAGCAGCCTGTCGGATTTTCACTAGGCACGACAGGAGGGTTTACCGCAAACGGGTATTTAACATTGCAATAAATGGGCTTGTCATAACCTTGCAGCTGCCAGTTTGAGGGAACAAGTATGGGATGCCACAAGCCCCCTTCTTCAGGGCTTAGAGTAGCAGAGAGTAAACTTTCAGGTACGCTTCCTGGTGCATCAAATAAACGGAAATCCCATTGACCATTTAAACTGCGTTTCTGTGCATTGGTATTGTGCAATGCGTCTTTCAGCGTTTTATATCCGTGATGTGGACTGTGGGCATTAATGCGGTTCCTCTGAAATACAACTGGGTTTTGCCAGTCGTTTTGAGCCACTACTTGCGCAACATTAAGCATATTCTATCCCTTACGTTTTAGTAGGGCCCAATATAGCTAACTTTCAATAAATCCATTATGCTCTAATCTTTCATATATTTATCCAAAACTATCATTTTACATTTATGCAACCTAGCTTCAGAGATATTGTAGACATAGGGCCAAGCTGCTTTGAGCGCTTTATCGATAGCAGCAACGCACCAGAAATCAGTGAATTAGATATAGAACTTGCCGGATGCTCTAATTTATCAGGAAGTTACACTGTAGGTCGTGTTTCACCTCCTAACCACACCTTATTTTACAGTCTTAATGGGCAAGGCATATTTCGCACACCGTCAAAAAATACGCTGTTAAAGGAAGGACAACTGATTATTTTGCCTGCTCATCAGAGTTTCGAGGTCTCTATCGCAAGTGAGCAGTGGGACATCATTTGGCTAAACTTGGCAGACACCGAGCGCTGGACGTCCCTTGGCAATAATGGCGCACTTGTTTTGGACAATGCGGCATTAGAAGGATTACATCACGCGATGGAGCTATTGTATTTAGAGCGCGACGTCGAAGCTCGGCAGGCCGCCATGCAAATAGCATCGAAATATCTCTGCGCAATTGTTGATAAAAAGCTTGATGAATTTCAAGCGGGTGAAAAGAAGGAGCGACGTCAGATAAATAGGCTAAACAACTTATTTTCTGCTGTAGACAAACAGCTACAGTTTAACTGGGATATTAAAAGTTTATGTGAGAAAGCCCACTATTCATCCCCCCACCTTCATAGACTTTGTATGCAAACTTATGGAAGAAGCCCGAAACAGCATCTCATTTATCTGCGTATGGCTAGGGCTAAAAGCCTTCTTCTAAGTACACAATGGCCCATATCCTATATCGCGAGCTACGTGGGCTATGCCAATGTGTTTACCTTTTCAAAGCGCTTTAAGAAGTCTACCGGCATGTCGCCCACCGACTTTCGCAATATCACTGAATAATCAACGGTGAGCAAACAGGTTTTATCTCTCTTGTATTACCGATTTGAATAACGCATTGGAGCACCAGAGATTTAGGGCCGTGGCCCTAACTTCCCGCTATTTTCATTTGGTCGATAAGCACTGAGCCAGTTTGCACGCTACCGCGTACGTCTTTTTCAGCACCAATTGCCACAATGCCTTTAAACATGTCTTTAAGGTTTCCGGCAATGGTTACCTCGTGCACAGGGTATTGGATGATGCCATTTTCAACCCAATATCCCGCAGCACCGCGAGAATAATCTCCCGTCACGCCATTAACGCCCTGCCCCATTAGTTCGGTGACGAAGAGCCCTGTGCCCATTTCTTTCAACAGCGCTGCGTCACTGTGACCTGTGTCGCCAACGAGCCAGTTATGAATGCCACCAGCATGTCCATTCGAACGGGTGTTAAGTTTACGAGAAGAATAGGTGGTATAAAGATACGTCGCCAATGTTCCTGCTTCAACGATGGTCATGTCAGAACACGCAACGCCTTCGTTATCGAAACTGGAACTCGCTAACCCCCCTTTGATAAAAGGACGTTCTTCGATATTAAGCCACTCTGGAAAAACCTGTTTACCTAAACTGTCTAGCAAGAAGCTTGAACGGCGATAGAGGCTACCACCGCTGATTGCGCCCACATAGTGCCCAAATAAACTGGATGCGATATCGCGATGCAAAAGCACCGGCACAGTTGCAGTGTTAATTTTCCGTGCCCCTAATCGGTCAACGGTAGATTTCGCCGCCTCTTCACCCACAGAGGCTGCTGATTGCAGCAATGCCGCTTTTCGGCTAACCGTATAGGCGTAGTCACGCTGCATATCGTCATTTTGCGCACCAATAACCATACAGCTTAGTGAATAACGACTGCTCGGATAACCTGCGTTAATACCGTGCGTATTGCCATATACACGCATGCCCAAATTGGCGTTGTACGATGCGCCATCTGAATTAGTAATGCGCGGATCGTAATTCATTGCTGCCGTTTCGGCTTCAATGGCAATTTGAATCGCCTTTTCCGTATCTAACTCTTCTGGGTGATAAAGGTCTAAATCGGGAAATTCGGTCGCGATAAGGTCGGCATCGGCCAATCCTGTGCATGGATCTTCACTGGTATAGCGTGCAATATCTACGGCTTTTTCAACCGCTAAGGTCAACGCTGCTTTACTTAAATCTGCGGTGGATGCGCTGCCCTTACGCTTACCAACATATACGCTGATCCCTAAGCCGCCGTCGTTAGTAAACTCAACGTTTTCAACTTCTTGCATTCGTGAAGATACAGCAATGCCTTGCACTTTAGACATGCTAGCTTCTGCTTGGGTTGCGCCTTTTGAAAGGGCTAATTTTAGTACATCATCTACGACATTTTGAATGTCGCCTAACTGCTGCTCAATTTGCATAGTAAGTTTCGCTGTCTTAATTCGACTGTGATAGTTACAATTTAGCTAAAGTGTAACACTAATGAGTTTGAAATGAGTGATCAGAAATATAATTCTCCCGAAGATCCTTACTTCGAAGATGCGCAAGCAGATGAGTTCGAAGAGGAAGAGTTAGTCAGTAAAACTGAGCTGAAGCGTCAGGCTAAAGAACTTCACAAGCTAGGTGAAACCCTTGTGAACCTGACCGACGCTAACGTCGCTACTATCCCTATGGATGAAGAGTTAGCAGAGGCTGTAGCTATAGCTCGCAGAGTCAACAAGAAGAAGGATGGTTATCGACGCCAACTTCAGTTCATAGGCAAAACCTTGCGTAACCGGGATACCACTGCAATAGAAGAAGCATTGGCAAAACTTACCCATCAGCATCAAGCAGCTAACGCAGCCTTTCATGCGTTAGAGAAAGCCCGTGAATCGATAATTGAACAGGGCGACCCCGCTATTCAAAAGCTGATCGAAGCACACCCTGAGCTAGACCGTCAAAAACTGCGTCAGTTTCACCGCCAAATTAAGAAAGAGCGTGAAAAGAATGCCCCACCCAAAGCGTTTAGAGAGCTGTTTCAATATCTAAAGGATGTGATGCACGACGATAAGTAGTATTTCACTTTCGTAGAGACAAAAAAGGTTGGTACTAACGCCCAACCTTTTTAGTTTAGCTACGTGTTGACCACCGTCTATTTACGCAGTTCCGCCCACAGTAAGCTCATCTATTTTAAGGGTTGGCTGACCCACACCCACTGGCACACTTTGACCGTCTTTACCACACACGCCCACGCCCTTATCAAGCGCAGTATCGTTGCCAATCATGGAAATTTTTCGCATCACTTCAGGCCCATTACCGATTAAGGTAGCGCCTTTAACTGGGGCGGTAATTTTGCCATTTTCAATAAGGTACGCTTCTGCGCTAGAGAACACGAATTTGCCTGAGGTAATATCTACCTGACCACCCGCAAAATTCGGCGCGTAAATACCTTTATCGATAGACGCAATAATTTCTTGCGGGTCGTGTTGCCCTTCCAGCATATACGTGTTTGTCATGCGCGGCATAGGCAAATGAGCATAAGATTCGCGGCGACCGTTACCGGTTGGCGCAACGCCCATCAGTTTGGCGTTGTGCTTATCCTGCATGTAACCTTTTAAAATGCCGTCTTCAATTAACACGTTATGCGCCGTAGGCGTACCTTCGTCATCCACTGATAGTGAACCTCGGCGGTCGCTTAATGTGCCATCATCGACAACGGTGACACCTTTAGCCGCTACCTGCTGACCAATGCGGCCACTGAACGTCGATGCGCCTTTGCGGTTAAAATCACCTTCTAGACCGTGGCCTACTGCTTCGTGAAGTAGCACGCCGGGCCACCCGTTACCTAGCACAACGGGCATAGCGCCTGCCGGAGATGCCACAGCCTGCATGTTAACGCGTGCCATGTGAAGGGCATCTTCTGCCAACGTTTCGTAATACGGTTTACCGTTCTCGTCCTGCTTAAAGAACGAGTAGGCATAACGACCACCAGCACCAGCAGAACCGCGCTCGCGTCTATCGCCTTGTTCTAGCAATACTGAGCAGTTCAAGCGTACTAGCGGGCGAATATCGGTAGCCAAAGTACCGTCGCTTCCAGCGACTAAAATTTCTTCATACACACCGCTTAAGCTCACCACTACTTGGTTGGCAGACGGTTCTTGCTTGCGAATATAAGCGTCTACCGCTTTTAATAACGAAATTTTTTCAGCGTCCTGCATAGCAAGGATCGGGTTATTTTCGCTATAACGTGCTTCAACGTTTTTTTGACCCAGTGCCGCAACTTGCTGTGTACCACCACTTGGAGCAATACCCCGAGCCGCTTTACAGGCTTTAGTTAACGCTTCTTCACTTATTTCGTCTGAATAAGCGAACCCCGTTTTCTCGCCGCTAATAGCACGCACACCTACGCCGCGCTCGATATTGTAGCTGCCTTCCTTGATAATGCCGTCTTCCAGCACCCAACTTTCGTGCTGGCTAGACTGAAAATAGAGATCGGCATAGTCAGTATCGTGGCGATGAATGGTGGCGAGAGCCTTCTCTAGCTTAGAAATATCTAGCCCTGAGTCAGATAATAAATGACGCTCAACAGATTTAGACAAAGTGACTCCTGAATCGGTTATGTTCGGCAACCGGCATATTCTGTTTAATGGTTCTTCTTTCTGCAATATCGACTTTGGCCGATACCAACCCTACATCGGTTGCGCGTTCGGCAAGGGTTTTACCCCATGGCGACAAAACGATGCTATGGCCGTAAGTCTCACGACCGTTGGCATGCACACCGCTTTGGTTTGCCGCCACAACAAAGCACTGTTTCTCTATGGCTCTAGCCTGCAACAGAGCATGCCAATGCGCTTCGCCAGTGCGTTGGGTAAACGCCGCAGGCAATACTAAAATATCAATATCGCCCATTGCAGAAAACAATCCTGGAAAGCGTACATCATAGCACACCGCAAGCCCAATGTTGCCAATTGGCGTATCAATGGTAACAACTTCAGTGCCTGCCTGCGTTGTTGCCGATTCGCGATAACTTCCCGTATTGTCGTTTACCGAAACATCAAACATATGTATTTTGCGATAGTCGGCAAGTAACTCGCCTTTCGTACCAAACAGCATGCACGAAGCCGAAAATTTTTCAGGGTTATCCGTTTTTACTGGAAATGTACCTGACACGATATAACACTGATATTGTGCAGCAAGCTTTGACAAGCGAGCCTGTATTACACCTTCGCCTTTATTTTCAGCAACGGCTAACTGCCCTTTGTCTTTGCCACCAAAGAACGCAAAACATTCAGGCAGTACAACCAAGCTATTTTTTTCAATATTAGCCGCGGCCATCTCTTTTGCTACTGTATCAAGGTTTTCATCAACGTCGGGCGTTGATGTCATTTGCAGTGCAACTAAATTAACCATCGATCACCTCCATTTTCACCCTGCGCAAATCATCTTCCGTTAACGGCCTATCCTGCGGATTTGCAGGCGCAGGCGTATTTTGCGCAGGTAAACTAATGTCTTTACTGTTGCGTTCAACTTCATCGAACTTGGGATCTTTTATGGTGCCGGTCACGCGATAGTTCACATTCGAAATCACTTTCGCAGAGGTTAGCACTTGGTCTATTGCCAGTGCCGCCAAAGCAGTAGGGGGTGTCGCCAAAAAATACACCAAGAACGGTAAGTTACCCGTTACATTTGGCGCAAACGACACATTGTAGTTCAGACCGCCTGTATTTAAGTCTGTGTAACCGTTGATTTCTATCTCACCTGCGCCGCCGTCAATTTCGGTGTCATCCGTGTACGCTTTCCCGTTGACAATATTGAGCGTTCCGCTCATATCATCGTAAAAGAACCCTTTCGCGAATACATCTCTAAAATCAAGACTGAGTTTTCTTACAATCGAGTTCAAGCTAAACAAGGTGAATATTCTGGAGCCTTTGTCACTGAGCTCAGTCAGATACCCATCAGATAAAGACCATTCTACGTCGCCATTGAGTGCTTCAAACCCAAAATCCATTGGCGCATTTGGCCAATTGATATTGAATTTAATATCAGCGTTTGAATCTTTGATACCCGACTCAACCCCGTATTCTTTTAGCATTTGTCCAACGTCAGGTGATGTAAGCGTACCGTTTAACGCGCTGAGTATTTCTCCATCGACATGTTTCCAATAGCCACTTGCAGTAATGTTAGTTTTGTCAGATTTAAGTAAAAGCTGACGTATGGCTAACCCATTATCTTCTTTCGCAATATCGAGCGTCACTTCACCTAAATCTATGCCGTGGAAACCACAGGACTGGCAATAAAAATAAATAGGCGGTAACGAGTTAGGGTCAATATTGTAGGGCGAGCCGTCCTTTGATGAATCTTGCTCTGCAACAATGATGTTACCCGCGGAAGTCATATCGTTATTTGATGCGGTGGACGCTAAATTCACCGGCTTGTCTAACGACAAGTAGTCTGCGTTTACCTCAATACCCTGCTCTGTTAAGTCACTATTAATCCTGATGGTGGCGCGCGCCTGAGGTGACGCTAAATCTACTATCCAGTCTTTATTCCGTTCAGCCGCATTAAGCTCAGCATTTTTGATGATGTGCCCCGCAAAGCTGAGTCGCTCGGCTTTTGCAAAAATGCGTGACGGTGTACCAAATAAATTCGGACGCTTCGTTTCTTCAAGATCGTCCGCTAGAGCGCGCTCGGCACTGGCTTTTTGCTTAATGCCCTCTCCTGTACCAGACAGCAACATATCAATCGTGCTAAACCACTCTTGCACGTCGGCGTCCGCTAAGTTCGCGCTAATGCTAAAACCTGTTCCAATATTGGCGATGTCGCTGTCACCTAATGCAAGATGAGCGCGAGAAAACTGCATTTCTTTGTGCGGTAAAATACCGTCAAAACGAATACTATTGCCAAGCGTCGCTACAATATTTGAGGCTTTGCCGTTGCCCTTACTGCTAATCACCAAGGGCAGGCTACTTCCTGCGGGTGTGTTAAAAGGAGCAGGTAAAACGCTTTGTGTTGCCGTCAAATCTGCTGTTAAGTTTGCCGCATATTCGAAGCCATCGTTTGACAGTGAAAGGTCAACGTGGGTCTTCCACTCACTTTCGCCATCAACATAATCGGTAAGGTCAGTATTGACATAATTGGCCAGAGGATGCGCATGCCAACGCCCTCCTAACTCAACGGACAGGTCGTATGTTTCGCTCTGTCTACCCGATAGCGAAAGATTGATGGGCTGCTTTAGAAAGTTTGCTTTTAGATTGCTGGCATCTATGTCACCGTTGGTAAATGACACATCTCCCGATGCATTATCGAATAGCATGTGGGTCGTTGCGACATAAACGGGATTGTTAGCTAAATGCGCCGTGCCTGACGCCACCACGTCTTTACCTTTAAAAGGAATGTCGAGCTTGATATTTGCAGAGAGCGGGCCGCTAATTTGTACTTCTTCGTTAAGGACTTTGCCTAAAGAGTTTTCAAGAGATGAGTCCATCATCAGTGCAGTAAGCGCATCTCCAGTTCCCTCTCCGGTAGCATAAATTGCCAGCCTTGCGTCAGGCGCAAAGCTTGGAATGGCCGCTGACATATCGCTTATTCGCATACCCGCCAGCATCGCGCTTGGACTCTCCATCACCAATGCATTATTCACAAAGTAAAGCGAAAGGTCTAACTCACTTAGCGCAGGCCAGTCTGGCGCAAATAAGAAATCACCCTGCTCTATTTCTACATACGCTTGAAAAATGCCTGAGTTGTTATCGAAAGGAAATTTACTGGCTGCGCCATGCCACAGAATTCGCGCATTATCTACTTTTCCTTTTCCGTTGAAGGCCCGAGTCAGGTAACTGTCAATATTTTTGCCCATTACGCCCACGGGGAATAAATCGCTGACTTCATTTAGAGGTATTGAGCTTACGTTCATATAAAGAGACATGAACCCCGTGGATGTATTAAGCATAAATTGGGGCTTAAGCGTGACCGCATCGCTGTCAAACAGCATGTTGTTGCCTTTCACTATCCACTGCTTACGCGCGTCGCCTTCCGTCTCGGGATAAATATATAAGTGCGATGTGAGCGATTTTATATGAAGATCTTTTTTAATCACCCCATTGGCACTTAAAACGCTGTCGGTACTTTCTAAGTAAATAGCACCGTTGTTCTTATACCAAAATAGTTCTGCATTTAGTGAGGATAATCCCGGGATCTTTTCTGTTTTATCCCACTGCAAATCTAACACTTTTGCGGCCAACGAAGGTGCACCGTTATGTAATTGAATCTGCAGGGTCGCGAGCTCACCTTTGGGATTTAAACCGCGTATTTCGTCCTCACCCGTATCGTCCATAAAAAGGGGAAGAAGCAGTAAAAAGGGGTTTACCTGAACGGGCTTTACGGTATTTATCAATACATCGCCACTTGGCGCGATACTGCCAATGAGATCCGTCGTCATCGTCTCATCGTTTGAGCTAAGTACAAGATTGTCTAATCTGACGTTCCAACCACCACGCTGGCTCGCCGTGTTAGGTATTACTTGCAAACTTCCGCTGCTGATACCTGTTACAGTTTTTGCGCGACCGCCGCCCCATTCCAACAAGCTATTATCGAGTTCAGCCTGCACACTGGTAATTTCACTATTAGTAAAATCAGCCCACACCTCAAAATTGGCGCGACTTTGCGTAAGCGGACGCTTTGTATTAATTAAATCGCTGACCCACGGTGATATGTCGAGTTCTTCTGCTTTGGCATAGAAAACCCCCTTAAAGTCTTCACGCGTACCATTGATATCGATAATAAATGAAGCAGAGTTTGCCGCTAATTCGGCAACTTTTAACTGGCCTAAACCTTGGTGTCGTTCGTCTTGGTTATTCCAAGACAAGCTCTCTATATTGAAGGAGTTTGTCTCGTTAAGATGTGTTATTGAAACGGCGCCGTCTTCAAGCGAAAAGCTTTGTAACTGCTCTAGAAATAAACGTTCTAGCGCACTCACTACAGGGAAGTTATTTTTTCCTCCACCTGATAAACGGTCTGCATCCACATCTAGACGAAGACCTCGTAACTCAAAACGATTAGAAGAAATAAGCCGATGGCGCAGGGATTGCCAAAAATCAAGTTCGACATAAATTTGGCGAATATCAAGGGCAACGGGCGAGGCATCATCTTTGGCAAGCGATACCGAATTTAATACAATGCTAGGGCCACTGCGCTGCCAAACAGCATGCACACTTTTGATGGATAGGTTAACGCCATACTGCTCGTTAATATAGTTTTCCAACAAATGTTTGTTGTGCTCAATATGCGGCAAAGCATAGCGTGCAGCGCTTAAAAGAAGCGCGAAAAGTACCAGTAATACGGCGAGTAGCAGCCAGAACTTCTTGAGTAGATAAGCCGCTACCGACGAAAAATTTGTCACATTTTGCCTTTGTATAACGTTAATGCATTACATCATGACGACGTCGTACTTATCCTGGTTGTACAATGTTTCTGTTTGAACCTTAATTTGCTTAGATACAAACACTTCGAGCTCGGCCAGCATATGAGACTCTTCTCCCATCAGGGCTTCAGCCACTTTTGGAGAAGCGTAAACCACAAATTTGTCAGCGTCATAAGCGCGATTAACGCGCACAATTTCACGCATTATTTCAAAACAAATGGTTTCTATGGTTTTCACTGTGCCTCGCCCTTTGCATACGGGGCACTCACCACAGAGAATATGCTCAATGCTTTCACGGGTCCGCTTACGGGTCATTTCAATTAACCCTAACGCAGTAAAACCGTGGATGTTAATTTTGGCTCTATCCTTGTTCGTCGCTACCTCTAATGAGTGTAAGACACGGCGTTTGTGATCTGGTTCAATCATATCGATAAAGTCGATAAGGATCATTCCGCCAAGATTACGTAGTCTTAGTTGACGTGCTATTGCCTGCGTCGCCTCAGTATTGGTATTGAAAATGGTTTCTTCTAAATTACGGTGCCCAACAAAGGCCCCGGTATTGATATCGATAGTGGTCATGGCTTCAGTTTGATCAATAATCAAATAGCCACCAGACTTTAAGTCGACTCTACGTTCGAGGGCTCTTTGCGCTTCGTTTTCAACGTCGTACAGATCAAAAATCGGTCTATCGCCAGTATAGTACTCAAGCTTGCCATTCATTTCCGGCACGTACTCTTTGGTGAACTGAAAAAGCTCTTGGAACGATAACTTCGAGTCTATGCGTATTCTGTCAAGTTCTGTACCAACGAAGTCGCGCAAAACACGCCTTGCAAGCGGTAGATCCTCGTAAAGTACATTCGACTTTCGCTTTTTCATACGAGACTGAATTTTATCCCACAACCTGCGCAAGAATGCGGCATCTGACTGTAATTCATTCTTGCCTACCCCCTCTGCTGCAGTGCGCAAAATGAAGCCGCCGTTCTCATCACAGAACTCTTGTACCAGCGATTTTAGACGCTCACGCTCGGCTTCTTCTTCAATGCGCTGAGACACGCCCACGTGCGTGACTGACGGCATAAAGACAAGATAGCGACTTGGAATAGTAATGTCTGTCGTTAAGCGTGCGCCTTTTGTACCGATTGGATCTTTTACCACCTGAACGACAATGTCTTGCCCATCGCGAACCAGTTCACGTATATCCTGTTTTTGGATATGACTCGCCGAGACTTCTTCTGCAATTTCATTGTGAATAACGATATCCGACGCGTGCAAAAAGGCGGCTTTTTCAAGCCCGATATCAACAAACGCCGCCTGCATGCCCGGCAATACGCGGCTTACTTTCCCGCGATATATATTGCCAACCAGGCCGCGCTTGGTGTGACGCTCTACATGTATCTCTTGCAGTATTCCGTTTTCAATCAGCGCAACGCGTGATTCTGACGGAGTAACGTTAATAAGTAGTTCAGCACTCACGACACAACTCCAAATGCATTGAGTAATTGGCGGGTTTCGTACAGAGGTAGACCGATCACGGCGCTTGCACTGCCGTTTATTGAGACCACAAATTCACCGCCAATACCTTGAATAGCGTAACTACCTGCTTTATCGGCAGGTTCTCCGGTTTCCCAGTATGCGTCAATTTGCTCATCCGTCAACGTTGCAAAGGTCACAGATGTCGTAATGACTTGCGTCTCTTGCTGAGTATCACTCGCTGCACAGATAGCCGTGAGCACATCGTGAGTATTACCAGAAAGCATAGTAAGAATACGTTTAGAATCGGCCTTATTTTCAGGCTTACCAACACTTTGCCCGTTGAAGGATATTAGCGTGTCGCTTGCCAGAATGACCGTATCTTCCGTCATGGCTTGCGAAGACAAAAGCTGCGCTTTTACTGCTTGGGCTTTTTCACCAGCAAGCCTTGCTACAAGTGCCATCGGCGACTCGTTTTCACGGGGCGATTCGTCAATATCGGCAGGATGTATTGTGTGTGCTATGTTCATCTGCCTGAGCAACGCGGTGCGTCTAGGTGATGCTGACGCTAACACGACCGATTTTGTCATTAACTTACCTTTGGTTCTAGCAAAAAGAAGGATGAATCACACTATAGAAAACTGTCTTCGGGTACGTCTAAGCAACCAAAATACCCAAGGCCATAACACCATGGACGTTAATACCGGCCACAAGTAGTCAACCTGAAAATAAATAGCTGTCAAAAGATGTTGAACCCAAAATGTCATCAGGTGATATAACGATGACATAAGACCAATAATAATCGCTTGCTGCCAAACAGAATAGTTACGTAAGCGTTGGTAATTCGCCGCCAATATGTACACGCTAAGGCTCAAACCTAAACTGTGAATACCTAACGTCGTGCCAACTAACACATCCATTGCCACACCGGTTAAAAAGGCCACTCCTACATTCACTCGGTGAGGCAGTGCCATACTCCAGTATGCCAACACCACTAACACCCAATCAGGGCGATAAACATCCACCTGCGTAGGTAGGGGCACAATTTGAAGTACCAGTGCGACTAAAAGGCTGATCCAGATAACGAGGTTACGTTTACGCATCTGACGTTTTCTCCTCGTTTTCAGCGGCTTCTTCCAATTCGTTATCAGGCGCAATGTCATCCTGATTATTCCGCCAGAGAAGAAGAAGATGGCGAAGCCTGTCTAAATCGGCTAAGGGTGCAACGGTAACGCGGGCAAAGGGCCGACTTTCGTCGCGTACCACTTGCGTGACTTTAGCCACTGGGTAGCCCTCTGGAAAAACGTCACCTAACCCTGAAGAGATAAGGGTATCGCCTTCTCGAATATCAACGCTATGGGGGACATGTTCAAGAAAGAGTTCATTAAGCGCACCACTTCCTGTTGCTATAAATCGGATGTCATTGCGAAGTGACCGCACGGGGATAGCATGAGTGACATCCGCGATAAGCAAAACACGGCTATTTGTCGACCCGACTTCCATTACTTGGCCCACAATGCCTTTGTCATCTAGCACCGGCTGGGACAAATAAACGCCATCTATGGCACCTTTATTTATCACCACCTGCTGGCTATATGGGTTTTTATCAACGGCCATGAGCTCGGCAACCATTTTACGCGAAGACTCGCGCACTGGTGCTTGTAATAACTCACGAAGCTGCGCATTTTCTTTGGAAATAACATCGAATTGCTGAAGCTTTTCACTCATAAGCAGCAGCTTGTTATTTAACTTTTGGTTCTCAGCTAAGAGTTGTTCTTGCGAAGTAAGACGCTGCGCGCTCTCGCTCAGCATGAGCCCCGGAAGATTAGCAATGTATTGAAGAGGACTCATAAGAGAGTTTAGATAGACTCGCGTAGATTTAAAGCCATCCATTTTATGATCGACAAATATCAGGATAACCGACAGGACAAGTGCCAGTGTTAATCTGATATTTAAAGAAGGCCCACGAGTAAAAATAGTATCCATGATACAAATAAGGCAACCTTACGGTTGCCTTTCCTGTTTATTCGTAGCTAAACAGGTCGCCACCGTGAAGGTCAATCATATCGAATGCCTTGCCACCGCCGCGCGCCACACACGTCAACGGATCATCAGCGATAACCACTGGAATACCCGTTTCTTCCATGAGCAGCCTATCTAAGTCTTTCAACAATGCACCACCACCGGTCAGTACCATACCGCGCTCAGAGATATCAGAAGCGAGTTCAGGTGGAGACTGCTCTAGTGCCACCATAACGGCAGACACGATACCCGTTAGCGGCTCTTGAAGCGCTTCAAGAATTTCATTTGAGTTAAGCGTAAATCCACGAGGTACGCCTTCTGCAAGGTTACGGCCGCGCACTTCAATCTCGCGCACTTCTTCACCAGGATAAGCTGCACCAATTTCATGCTTTATACGCTCAGCGGTCGCTTCACCAATCAGTGAACCAAAGTTGCGACGAATATAGTTGATAATCGCTTCGTCGAATTTATCACCACCAATACGAACAGAAGAGGAGTAAACCACGCCGTTTAGAGAGATGATAGCAACTTCAGTTGTACCACCACCAATATCTACCACCATCGAACCTTGCGCTTCAGATACCGGTAAGCCAGCGCCGATCGCCGCAGCCATTGGCTCGTCGATAAGAAAAACTTCACGGGCGCCCGCGCCTAACGCAGACTCTTTGATTGCACGGCGTTCTACTTGAGTAGAGCCACACGGCACACAAACCAAAACACGAGGACTAGGGCGAAGAAAATTATTGTCGTGTACTTGTTTGATAAAGTGTTGAAGCATTTTTTCTGTGACGTAAAAGTCCGCGATAACACCGTCTTTCATTGGGCGTATAGCGCGAATATTGCCTGGTGTTCGCCCAAGCATACGTTTTGCTTCTGCACCAACCGCAGCCACGCTTTTAGGCCCTGCTGCACGTTCTTGGCGAATAGCAACGACGGAAGGTTCATTAAGTACAATACCTTGGTCTTTTACGTAAATCAGCGTGTTAGCTGTTCCGAGGTCGATGGACAGATCGTTAGAGAACATGCCTCGAAGCTTTTTAAACATGAAGAGTGTATTCCTGTTTCTATGTTAACGCGTATTTGCAAAGGTGAGATGGCGACGCTTTAACGTGAAGTCGATAGTTATTCGCACACTTTAACAATGGGGGCAATTTTGGGCAAGCGATGCTGTAACTTAGAGTCAAAATAACTGCTAAAAAATAAAGCGACGTTAGCGCTTACCCAACAAAGGTATACCACAATACGCATTTATCCGTTGAATCTGAAGTTAGACCCACATAATGACCGCGTGAAAACGAGAAGGTTCAACATGCGTTGGGTTTACTGAGGATTTTATTACTCGTTTTCGCTGCTCGATTATTTAATACCAATTCGCACAGATAATTGCTCTTAAAAACAGATGGAGTAACAGAAACGATTACTGAGTAAGATTGGTCGCTGTACCTGAGGCAGGAAAATAATCAAAGTAACTTCCACTACTAAGACTAAAGCGGCACCAATAGTTGTCTTCCCCCTCGTCTAACTCTGCATAATAACGTGCGTTAACTTTGAAGCCGTCAACACGAAGAGGTGCAGCGACCAAGGCTTTCCATGTTTTCTCACACCCTAAGTCTGAAGACTCATAACTTGGCCAACCATCGTGATTCATGCGAACTGGCGTTCGGTTAATTTCACTGCCAGTCTCATCAAAATGAATAAGCATGATCATGGTTGTTGATGGGTGGACTCGCCACTGCCAATGGGAAGCAACAATATGGCGTTTAAATTTGTCAAATTGAGCGGCAAAAGCTTTCGTCGTTGTATCTTCTTCACCCGTGTGAAGAAAGCTCATGGTAACGCCCAACGTTAAAGCAAAAGCAATGGCAGCAGCGGCCTTTGCGATACTTGCTTTGGAAGACACTTCTTTTTCTTTTTTTGTCATTGGCCTTCTCACAATCTACATCTAGAAATAGCACGGTTGATTTGTTGACATATCACCTTATCGGCATGGTACAGATATTTTGAAGTAAGGCGTTACCGATACTGTGACTTTAAGATGATAGGCATTTATCAAAGTTATATCATTTGGTTTCTTTATCATCGTGTTTTTGAAGTACTGTCACGCCCCAAAAATCTCCATCTTTCTGAAGAAGTTCCCATCCACTTTTCATCAAAGATCTTCGCGTAAAGTAATTCGTCATACCATGACCAAAAAGTACAATCCGTTGATGGCTTTTGCTCAATTCATCAATATGTCTAGAAAGCGTGTTAACTCTCTGGCGCGCAAATTGAAAGCTCTCGAAGCGACCTTTAAACCCCATAAACCACAACGCACGGCATACGACAACCCAGTGCCAACTGCGCAAAATAAATGGAAGTTTATAATAAGGAATATCCATTTCTTTAAGATAAGAAAGCTCTTCATTAACCTGAGTTACGCCATAGTAAGCTGCAGACAATTTGGCCCTCAATAATGGACTCACAATAATGTAGCTATTTTCGACCGGCACTTTTTGTTTAGGATGGCTGGATGGATCTAATATAGATTTGTTGTAATTACGAACCCAGTTAGCGTAATCCGCTGAATTTACTTTTTCATTGTGGGCAGAAAGAGGTTTTCCGTGGCGTATTAGCACAACTTCTCTAATAGGTATCTTAGCCATAACATCCCTTCCTTGGTAAGCTGCTAATCAGCACGATAAAAATTGTTTAGGTCACGCAGTAAGTCATTCAGCACGTAAGGATATTGTTTGTGCTCGTTATGACGTAAAGCCCAGAACGGGCTTTACAATATACAGAAGTGACGTGGTCAACCAAAATTGACCAACCCAGTTAAGCTACTTTCTTCTGTTTCAATGCTGCCACTTCATACTGATTCGGACTCATATATCCTAAGTATGAATGTAACCGCATCGGATTATAAAACAT